>OGRM01000656.1_pt1 | contig 27977 bp, 21 predicted proteins | sample 1553491 | NCBI WGS metagenome assembly OGRM01 (sample SAMEA2580110, study PRJEB22360) | human gut metagenome | biome: human gut; feature: human-associated habitat; material: faeces | place: Denmark | collected 2008/2010
AAGCCCCGAGGGGCCGCCGATCGGGTGCCTCCGGATGGCTGTCTGCCCCTGCCCCGAAGAGGGCCCAGGGGGGGTGTTGCCACCGAAGGCACTCGGGCGGATTCTAGGGAACGTCGCAACACCCCCCAATCGCATAGCCGAAAGGATGATCCGCACCCCCGCAAATACCCGAGAAGCCTCCCCGGGGGCGCGGGCCACGACCGCTAAAATGGACGAAGGAACTCGTCAACCTCTGCGTATTCTATGCGTCGCTTCACAGAGGCTATCGAGTCTTCCAAAACCATACGGTGCCTTATCAGAGCAGCTCCGGGTAAATTTTCGATTACCTCTTCAATGAAGTTAATCTTCCCTTGAAGAAAAGGGATTTCGCTCCCGCTCCACGATGCGCCGAAATAAGAAATGATTACTGGGACCTTCTTGAGTTCTTCCGCGCTAAGGCCCTCTTGGCATAGCAAGACTATGTACTTGACCTTAAGATTCTTAGGTAACTCCATTGCGACATCTGGCAGATAGTCGACAAGCTTCCCATCATGCATCGAACGCGACGCCAGCCAAGATACGACAGCATCGCCGCAATGCTCAATAGCGTATTTTAGAAAATGCTTCAAAGCGAAAAGCTTCACCATGCGCTGCAGATTTGTCTCAAACCCCTCTATGCCCCTCCACGCTCTATCGGTCGCGGCCTCGCCGTTCTCCTCCCTCCATGCCGCCTCGCCTAAAGTCTCCATCGTATAAGTCGCATTGAACTCCATGAGCACGGGCATTGCCCTCTCGGGAAATTGGTCGTCGTTGGCGACGATAAAACGAAGTAAATCCTCATTCCAATAGGTACTCGTTCCGCTTACGAGATTTAGCAAGATTTCTTCCGCAAGACGCAGCATTTCCGGCTTAGAGACAAATGCTTTCTGCTCGGCATTGTTGATGTTGTTGGGAAGAAGCCTACGCAAGGCGTACGAGCCCCTTTCCAGCTTCCGCAGGACGCCGACCGCATATCTAGCAAAAAAGCCCGGAGTGGCAGATTCGATTTCTATTGCTGTCTCATACGAAACGGTTTCGCCGTATTCGTCGGCTCCCTTCTCGATATCCCTTGCCAGCTCGGGACTGACACCGAACTTCTTAAATCGCACCTCGTCAATCTGACTAAGCCATTCGGGAATCTCAATCTCCTGTCGCTTTAGGGCAAGACCGCGAACCCGATCAACGCCGAGCAAGTTAATCCAGCGAATGAGCAAATCGTCCGGAACCACATACAAGGGGACGCCAGAGAGGATGATCGAATCTGCGCATTCGGTCAAAGTATCCGCACAAAGAATCATGACCTCTCTCAGGATTAAATATGGAATGCCAGTCGAGTTTTGCCGACCGGCAGAGCACGCAATCGAGATTGCCTCCAATAGCTTCACCGAGCTTGCTGTTTGAGCAACCTCGGTCAATTCCTCCGAGATATCGTGTCCACAGTAGTCCTCAGAGAAGATCTTGGCCGCGATCCGTTCCTCAGGCGACGCGTTAAGGAACGGGAGCCCCTCTTCGGCGATGACACCTTGGGAAATGAGTTCTTTCTCAAGTTTGACAAACCCAGGTAAGCTGCAAATCTCAATTGACTCAATTCGCGAAACATATCCTTTATACGTCTCCTCCAGGGTCTCCTTCCACAACCGGCCGGTCCCGTCGTCGCCGCCGATACCCCGAAGCCCAGTAATCACCGAATCACAGAGACGGCTCAGCTCCGAACAGCCTCTGAGTTCCTTGAGGCAGGCGATTGCTCGCTTCCGCAAGCCGATCATCGCCTCAGTGTAGACGTGGTTTCCATGGACGAACGTGACCTTGTTTCCCTCCATCCTTGTCGGACCGTCGTATGTTGCCGCCAGTAAAGCCTCGGCGTAATAGGCAAGCAGAACCCCGTATCTATTCTCCTTTGTTTTGCGAAACTCACACGCAAGGCGTTCGATGACCTCGTTCTCGTATCGAAACTCATCCGAATACGAGTCCTCGTTGAAGCACATGGTCGTCGTGAGGGCTTTCTTCGCCTCCTGTGGAGGTAGGATGTTCTTCCCCAAAGCCATGAAGAACAGCTCTTCAGGCACGCTGAATTGAGGGGAATGCAAAAAGGGCGTGAGCGATACGAGGATCCGAGATTCCGGCGAATAAGTTCCAGAGTTCTTGTCAAATCGGCAAGCAAGATAATCGTAGTTTCCGGGTTCGCAGCCTTCAATTGCCCCAAGAATGTGTCCAAGGCCCTTCTCGCCGAGAAGGAAATGATATTCGCCAACCATTCCCCATCGTTTCTCCTCGTTGGCCAATGCCCAAATGTCGTCCAGCTGCGATTTCAAGGAGGAAATAAGCTCTTCGGTGTAGAAATTGTTTACAAGGATGGCGACAATGCTGGGACATCGAGCATTGCCGCACTCCAACTTGTCGACGTCAGAAAGCGACAAGCTTTTCTCGGCGATGAATGCGCGGTAGAGCAAATAATCTCTCAAAACCTGTTCACCCGGCGCCACCGCCACCAAACCCTGGCAGGTATCCACAAGCTCGTCGTGGCACAGAGTGGTGCATGCATCAACGTAGCAGTCATGAGAAATCCCTACCTTGGCAAGAAGCTTATCCAGGTCTTTGTTTCCCTCCACCCTGTGCGAGTCCAAAACGGAGACGATTGTTGCCGCCATTTTGGCGTTGCCGCCCAGAAGGGAAGCCTTCTCTCCGTAGCAAGCTTCTATGAGGCTCGGCATCGTGGAGAATACTTCGACCCCGCGTTCCTTAGCGACCTCGGCCGCTGCGCAGGCTAACCGCATGTTGCCCCTCGACAAGCGGACAATATCCGCAGATGCTCTCCCTTTCGCGATGCCGAATCCGTTCTCCACCACGTTTAAGGCCGTCTCCTCGTCAAGCGGGTTGACCTCATAGAGATAAGGCCTACAGAACTTTGAAATGGAGATCTTCACATGCTCGAACGCATAATTTCTTACGGTCATAAGGACCTTGATATTGCCTCTGTTAGACACTAAGTCCGCAAATCCTTCGAGACCGGAAAGCTCGTTGGCGTCGTCGAGCAGAATTATCGAAGGGTCCTCTTTGGGAACATCATTTGCCAAGTCGTCCCAGATTGGCAACTTGTTCGATTGAATGACAAGTGGATGCGCGCCGCTGCTATTTGCAAATCGGCGTAGAGCCTCTAGGCAAAGCCTAGTCTTCCCGCATCCAGGGCGCCCATGCACCAAGACGAACTGATTCTCTTCGAGTGCAGTGAGAAGCTCATTGATCTCTTTATCCCTTCCAATCAAATCGATCTTCAGGGTTGAGGCGAAGCTGTTTCTTTCGACCGCGGATTCGAATTCATCCGGGGACATAATTTGCCCAGTACCCACCTCGATGCTCAGATGCTCTTTCGCAAGATTTGGGTACCGTCGGGCCAACAAACTCGCCATTTCGTCCGTACCCACAAGTTCGACGCGATCGTCAATGCCTCTTAGATAGCTGAGGTCAAAACTGTCTAGCCTTCGACATGAATATGCGATGATTATCTTGACCAGCTGCCCAGAATCGAGCTCTATTCTTTCGGTCTCTAGGCACTTCTCGATATCCGCTTCGATTTTCTTCTTCGCTTCTGCCCTTTCCGGATAATGGCCGCATTCGAGATAGGCAAATTTGTTGTAGGGCAAAAGCCAGATTGTGTCCGGCGTCCCCGGGGCCGTTGCCGCCGAGCGGGCGGCGGACCCCCTGTGTACGGGCTTATCATACCCAAGGTGCTGCGAAAGCAATTCCTGAGCAAGGTTCTGGAAGCCAGCAGGATCGAGCCTGGCGATTCTGTCCCTGATTTCGATTTCCCTGCTCATCAAAGTTGCACACTCCTCCGCTTTCTCCGGCAATCCAAACGCCCTCGGTTAAAGACCGCCCCAAACCGCCACGGTAAGCTTGATAACATGACATGCGCAGCATTGACAAGGGCGCGATTGCCGAAAGCGACACGATTCCGCCCCGCAGCGCACACGTCACCCGTTCTCGAGCACTGGACTTCTCAAGGTTTCTTGAACGGAATAATAAGCTTCTTCAACATATTGAAGCAGGGCATCACCGCAACCGTTCTCGACTACCGTAGATCCCTATATCACCGCTCGTGCTTCTCATAAAACAATGTGTTCGCAGGTACTTCTTTTGAGACGACGCCGTTCGCGACAACAACCGCGTTATCCCCGATTGTGACGCCCTTGAGGACAACTACGTTCGCACCCAGCCATACATTGCCTCCGATGCGGACCGGCGAGGTCTTGGTCGGCTGGTCGCTCTCGGAACGGATGACCGCCGACATCGCCGTGGCGGCCTTGGAATCCGCGAAGTCGCGCGGCTACGTGGCCGGAAACGCCATTTTCCATTCCGACAGAGGCACCCAATACATCAGCAGGACCTTGGCCGAGTGGGCGCGGGCCAACGACGTGCGCCTTTCCTGCAGCCGCACCGGCAACTGCCACGACAACGCCGTGGCCGAGTCGTTCTTCGCCACGCTGAAGAACGAGATGTACTACAGGTCGAGCTTCGCCACCAGGGCCGACGCCAAGCACGCCGTGATCGAGTTCATCGGGGCGGACTACAACCGAAGAAGGCCCCACTCTACCATCGGCTACCAGGTGCCGGCACAGGCCATGGAATCCTTCTTCGAGCGGACCAAGCCGGCCGAAGAGGGGCTTCCCATGGCCGCGTAATCCCTCAAGCTTCCGTGTCCGAAATCTTGACACAGGTCAGTCTTCTCCCGCACGCCCAACGGATGCGGCCACAGGCAGATCGCCATGTGCCTGCGCGCGGAGCGGGGCGCGAGGGCATCGTCCAGAGCATGTCGAGAAAGGGGAACTGCCTGGACAACACCTGCACCGAGAGCCTGTTCGGCCATCTCAAGGACGAGTTCTCGAGGGGCAACGAGTGGCCGGACTTCGAGTCGTTCAAGGCGAACCTCGACTCGTACGTCCGGCACTGGAACGCAAGGAGGAGGCAGGGAGCCCTGGGCGGCCTCACGCCCGAGGAATACAGGAAGTCTTTCGGGGCAGCCGCTTAATCGCTATTATCGACTCCAAGAAATGGGACGCAGTTCACGTTTTCCCACCTGGGAAAATGCACACAAAGAAAGAGCCTCGCTTGCCACTTTGCAGCAAGCGGGGCTCTATTTTGTTAGGTGGGAATACGGTACCTGTCCCTAAATTCCCACTATTCGGTTTCTTCGGGTTCGGGCTCATCCTTGAAGCGAACATCGATCTTGTCGATGCGCAGGCCGTCCATCACACGAGCCATCATCGTGATCTTCGTGCCCTCGTGATGCAGCTCGTACGAATCGCCCTCGGCGGGGATCTTGTCCAGCAGGTCAAGCATCAAGCCGCCCGCGGTCTCATAGTCGAACACGGGCACGGGTTCAAAGCCAATGAACTCAACGAACTGGTCAACCGGCAACGAGCCGTCTACCAAGTAATGGTGCTCGCCCACCTTCAAGATCTCGTCCTGATCATCGTGCAGATACTCGTCTTCCATGCGGCCGATAATCTGCTCGACTACATCGGTCATGGTAACGATGCCGGACGTGCCGCCATGCTCGTCAACCACCACGGCGATCTTCGTGTGCTTAGCCTGCAGCACCTGCAAAAGCTTCGCGATAGAAATGCTCTCCGGCACCGCCTGAATAGAGCGAATCTTCAGGTCTTTCATCGTAGAGCCCTCGGGCAGCAGATAAGCATCCTTGATGTGCACGAAGCCCACAATGTTGTCTTTGTCCTCACGGAATATGGGGTAGCGAGTGAATTTGTTCTTCCCCATGAAGTCGAGGTTCGTCGCAAGGTCATCGTCGTAGTCGATGGCCAATACCTCGGTGCGGGGCGTCATGATAGCCTTCGCGTCCTTGTCGTCCAAGTCGAAGATGTTGTCCAGATACTGGTACTGATCCTGCTCGATAGATCCGCTCTCGGCGCTTTCTTCAAGCAACAGCTTGATTTCTTCCTCGGAATAAGCCTCGGTTTCGCTCTTGGTGTCGTGGCCGGTCAGGCGCATAACGCCATTGGTGGTGGCGTTGAACAGCCACATGATGGGATAAGTAATGCGATAGAACGCATGAAGCGGACCAGCTGTGTGCAGCGCGTAGGTTTCCGTCTTCAGAATAGCCATGCTCTTAGGGACGAGCTCGCCGGCCACCACATGCAGCGTGGTCATGATGAAGTAGCCAATACCCACCGAAATAACGGTGACGGCCGTGTCGGGCAAGCCAAAGAACACGAAGATCGGGTGAAGCAGCGCGGCAAACGCGGGCTCGCCCAACCAGCCCAACGCCAGCGAAGCCAGCGTAATACCAAGCTGGCAAGCCGAAAGGTACTCATTAACGTTGTCGGCCATTTCGAGCGCACGCTTTGCGCCCTTTTTGCCTTCTTCCACCAAAATCTCAATCTGCGATTTACGCACGCGCACCAAGGAAAACTCAGCGATAACGAAAAAAGCGTTCATCAGCAGGAACAGAACCACCAGTATCAAACTTAACCAAATAGGCATCTAGGTACAAAACTCCTTGCGTAAGCGAGTGAGAAGCGGAATCGCTATCTCTCACTGCGGGGACGAGAAACAGATCGGCCGTTTCTCATTGCGGGAACAGGATCGGAAAAGAGGTTCAAACTGCTTTTCCGCTAAAGGGGAATCGGTGCGCTTTGCACCCTTTCCGAGAAAACCGAAATTACACGGCCATCTCCTCCTTTGGGAAGGGCATAAGACGCGTTACGTCCGCCAACAAGGAAAGGCACTTGCGCACATCCAGGCATAAGCCACGCGCAAGGAAGAGCTGCAACGCTGTTTGCGCTGCAGCATCTAAATACAGAAACGCAGCCTTTTCTTCACACGAAGACAAAGACCGCGCGGGACCAAAAAGAGAATTATTGCATTGTGCGGTGCGTTTTCGGGTCGAGCAACATCGACCGCCGCCGCCGGAGTCGTTCACGACAGCTTCATCTCCTATTCTGATGGCCGCCGCCATCGTTGGTCCCACAACCCGTTTTGCGTAAACAGGCACGATATCTTTCAGAATAGTACCGCGGAACAACGGCAATTCAACGAAACACCATCACAGCGCCACGTTTTCTGCGGTAAACGACACGATCCCGCTGTTTCGGCCGTAATGTGGGCGGGGCGATGAAGCCGCGGGCGAGAAGAGGCTGCACGCAGGCGGTGAGGCGGGCAGATGCAGCGACGCGGTGAGGTAGCCCACCGCCGATGCCGTCGCTTCGCCCACAACACAGACGCGGCAACGGGGCTGTGGGTGTCACCCTCATGCGAAGCGCCAACCAATTCAACAACGCGCGCCGCCGCGGAACGAACGCACAAGGCAAAGACGGCGCGTGAAAGGCGAGAGGCAAACCCAACGACGCGAAGCGAATGCGCTTACCTCGCATAGGGCGCCGCGGAACGTACGCGCCTCACGCGGGGGGGGTGGGCAACGGGCACGTCTCATGCGAGGGCAGGCGCAACAACAGGAGCATCGTGCGCGTGAGCGGGGACAGCTCGAAGCTGCATGAGATGAACCCGCGAAAGCGCCGCGCCGCCTCGCACAAAGCGAGCCGCATGCGCTGCGCCGGCACCCCTCGCCCCGCCTCGCCCCTCGCCTCGCCCGCAACTCCCAAACGAAACACCCAGGAATGGCAAGATTCGCGCGTCGTGCATGATTCGAGGGGTCTGTGCAGCAAAAAAGGCTCCTTCCTGGCAAGATATTCACGTGATGCATCCTCCGACGGCGATTTGCAGGGCTTTTCGGATACATGGCGCGCGAATCTTGCCAAAGTCAGCTCATTTTGGATGCATGGCGGCGATATGTTGCCAGGAAGGGGCGCTTTTCCCGTCCGAGGCGCCTTTTGGGATACATGAAGCGCAAAACTTGCCACAGATTGCCGCCTGAGAACGCACCGTGGCGTCACGGAGGCGGGAGATGCCGCGCGAACGGAACATCGGCCAATTCAACACCACGCGCTGACACGTCCAAGAAACCATGAAAATATTTTGGTACCTTCCGCCAAGAAACGGCGCTGAAAACGTGCTCGCGTAGTATGGCGAACATGAGCAAAAAAGATATTTACCTCAACGACACAGACGGGTGCGATGACGGCACCGAGCCATCCGGGCATGGCAGCGCGGCATCATCGGAACACGACGGCAACAAACCGTCCCAACGTGGCGACGCCGACTCATTGAAGCATGGCAACGCCGAACTGTCCGATCACGACAGCGCAGCCTCGCCGGAGCGCAACAACACCGCTTCGTCAGAGCATGGCGATACCGCCTCGCCGGAACGCGACAACGTCACTTCGCTGAAACACGGCGACACCTCCTCATCGAAACGCGGCAATGCCCCCTCGCCCGAACATGGCAACGAGGCAGCAGCGCAGCGCGACGGTGTCGGCGACGTCTCATCGGAACGCGAGAACGCCGCCATCGCCGACAAAGAAGCAGCAAGCCGCTCCAATCACGCAGAAGAGGCACCGCTCGATGAGCGCAGCGCCGCTCACGCAGCAAAGGCGGCATTCGCGTACCTCCAGAAAGCCGGAAATTTCCTCGGTCTGCACAAAAAGGCTTCCGCCATCGCTGCAGCCATTGCACTGTGCGTCGTAGTGGGCGTCAGCGCAGCCGTGGCTTCAAGCAGCGGACCCACCCCTAATGGCATCCCCCTAAGCAGCGGCTTTGTGAGCTACGCAGCAAACGCCGTTGTAACTACCACGGATGCTGCCGCAGACGAAGCGGCAGCGGGACTCGTCGCTCAACGTCTCACGCCCAACGCGCTCAACAGCGTCGATTCCTTCGCCACCGCCCCTGGCACGTTTTCCCTGATAGAGGGGGAAGATTCCACACCGCTTTCCGAAGAGCAGCAAGAATCCCTTGCAGCAGCCACCCAAAACATCGAAGGCGGCGGCTACACCGTTGGCTTCACGCTCATCAATTTGAACACCGGCAAGGGCATCGCCTACAACCTCGACTCGCGCGTTTACGGCGCCAGCTCGTTCAAGGGTCCCTACGCCGCCTTCCTGTGCCAACACCTGGGCGACAACGATGCTTCCTACCCATCCGACAGCGAAGCGGCGGGCTCCGGCGTTTCGTCGTCCATATATTCCCTGATGCAACCCATGATTCTCTACTCAGACAACAGCGCATTCAACAGCCTGCGCAACACGTATGACAGCGCAGGATTCGCCGAATGGCTCAATTCGTGCGGCGTGGATTCCGAGATCATGCACGACACGCACTTCCCACGCTATTCCGCGCGCGAATCCGCCCTGCTATGGCTGCGCACGTACCAGTACCTCAAAACCAATACTCCCACCGCGCAGAACCTAGCATCGCTCTACGAGCAGACGAACGTGTCGTTCATTCGCTCTGGCGTGAGCGACAATGGCGAAGTTGAAGCCGTGCTCAACAAGGCAGGCTGGTGCGCTGGTCGCGAACGCTTCACGGGCCTATGCGATGCGGGGCTCATCAAGTGCACCGACGGCACCACTTACCTCATGAGCACCATGACCAATTCGCCCGACGGCGGCCTATACACCGTCCGTCTGGCGAACCTGGCATCCACCCTCTTTGAGTGCCGCGACGTGCTGGAATAGCGCCTAGCAAACAGGCGGATGCAAAGCAGGAACTGCAGGGCAAAGGTCGCTAAGCGGTGTAATTTTCCTGCCTCTTCCGCCCGCCGTAGAGCGTAAAAGATACAATGAACAATGCTGCGCAAATGCGCGTTGAGTGCATTGGGGCGAAACTACGCCACGCAAGGAATGTCCTTGGCATGTCTGTGCGGCGGGCAACGCAGGGAAATCGCTTTCGCACGATCCCTGCGCAACAGCCTCTTGCCTTTGCACATGCCGACGCCGCTCCCGCAAAGGCAACGTCGCACAAATGCGCATCGATTGCGCTGCGCCTCAAAGGAGGCCTCACACAACCGATACCGCACCAGTGTCGAACAGCACAGTGCCCCCTAAAGGGAACCGCACTGCCAGCGAACTACAAACCCCGAACGAAAGGATTGCCGTGGTGGAACTTGCTCGCGAACTTAACCGTCATGCCGCTTCGGCAACCCACGAGCAAACGCATCTTGCCGAACACCCAGGACAGCTGGTGTGGATTTTCATGGGCATGTCCGTCGTTGGCCTTATGGGCGAAACGTTGCAGCACCTTGTGGCGTTCGGCGAATTGGAAAGCCGTGCCGGCTTCATCTGGGGTCCGTTTTCGCCCATCTACGGGCTGGCGGCAGTTCTGCTAACCATGCTGCTCGAACCCCTGCAGGACAAGGGGGTCCCACTGCTTTTGACGGTAAGCGCCGTCGTGGGCGGCAGCCTTGAGTACTTCGCCAGCTGGGCCATGGAAACATTCTGGGGCGTTGTGGCATGGAGCTATCTGAACATCCCCCTCAATTTTGATGGGCGCACCGATGTCTTCCACTGCCTGATCTGGGGCACCATTGGCGTGCTGTGGGTAAAGGTTGGCCTGCAATTATGCCAACGCATCTTCAACCGTGTAAACACCGCCGGCACCCCGTACCGTGCGGCAACGGCAGCGCTTTCCATCTTCATGGCACTCGACATTGCCATGACCATCATCGTTTTGCTGCGCGCCGATGCCCGAACCGATGGCATTCCGCCGCAGAATCCCATCGAACAATTCTGCGATACCGCCTACCCCACCGACATGTTGCAGAAGCGCTTCCATAACATGGGCGGCCTCGGCATATAGGCAGGAAAAGGAACCAGCAGCAGATTCCCGCTTTATTGCTCGGGCAATTGTCTGCCGCAAATGGCAGAGTGCCAAGTGCTCTATACATCCTGCTCTACGGGAACCTAGCGCCTGCCCCATTTCCCCGTATTCGCAATAAGGCACAAAGCAGGGCCGCGCTCGTGACTTACGCCGCAAGCGCGGCCCTGCTCGCTAGATGGGAATCTGGTACCTTTCCTTTTCTCCCGCCCTACTCGTAGAAGTCGGCGGCATCCTCAAGCAGCTCAATGATGTTGATGCCTTGCGGGCACATATCCTCGCAGGCACCGCATTGAATACAGGCAGAAGCGCGACCATCACGGGTTTGCCAGGCGTACTGACTCTTCGCAAATTCGCGATTCTCGGTCATCTTTTCCAAATTCAGCAAACCCAAAGCTTCGGGAATCTTCACGCCAGCGGGGCAGTCTTTCACGCAATAGCGACAGTTGGTGCAAGGGATCAACCCCACGCTCTTCAGAGCATCAACCGCATCGCCCAGCGTCTTTTCTTCGGAGGCGGATAAGGGTTCGTTCGCCTTCCATTCGCGCACGTTTTCCTGAATCTGCTCCAACGTCGATACGCCCGAGAGCACACTGATAACGTTGGGCAGGTTGTAGCAGAATCGATATGCCCACGAAACCGCGCTCTTGTCGGGGTCGGCCGCTTTCAGCACACTTGCGCCACGTTCCGGCAAGTCCGCCAAGCGACCACCGCGAGCGGGTTCCATAATCACCACGGGTACACCGTGCTTTTGCGCAACTTCCATGCATTTGCGCGATTCCACCACAGGATCTTCCCAGTCGAGGTAATTCACCTGCAACTGGACAAAATCCATATCGGGATGATCGGCGAGCAACTTGTCCAACGTTTCGGCGTTGTCATGCATCGAGAAACCCAGGTGCTTGATAACGCCTTCGGCTTTCTTCTGTGCGGCCCATTCCCACATTCCGTACTCATCAAATTTCGCAGTGCGCGCACCGCCCATGTTATGCAGCAGGTAGAAGTCGATGTAGTCGGTGCCCAGACGTTTGAGCGAAGTATCCAAACATGCTTTAGCATCTTCTGCGGCAGGCTGAGCCCAAGCCAAGCACTTGGTTGCAATGGTGAACGAATCGCGCGGATAGCGCTCCACCAGCGCCTTGCGCATAGCAACTTCTGATTCGCCTTCGTGGTAGACATAGGCAGTATCAAAGTACGTGCCGCCAGCCTCTATGAACGCATCGACCATCTTCTTCAAGTGCTCGATGTCGATGCTCTTCTGATCCTTGGGGTCAGTAAGGGGCAAACGCATGCAGCCAAAACCCAACTTAGGGGTATCCAAAAGATTGCTCATAGGGGGCTCCTTGCCTGTTCTTCCACAAATCCTCTGCGCCCATTGTAGCGGAAAACCAACTTTAGTAACGTGGCGTTACTTATTTTAAGAGAAAGCAATAACACGACACGATACACGAGCAAGCGCCCAAACAGTTCCCTAGCGCGGCAGTGGGGCAACATCACGATGCCGCACCCGGGCAACACCTTGGCGCGGTACCCGGACGGCACCCAAGCGCCGCGGCTGAGCAATACCCTGGCGCTGCATCGAGTCAACCCTGCCCCCGCGCCAGATCCACCCCCGCTCCGCATCAGGCCCACAACGACCCGACACCGTATCAGGTTCAACCCCCGTTCCGCATCGAACCCATAACATCCCAGCACTGCCTCGGGGGGGGGAACCTCCCAGGAGCCCAGAAACAAAGAATCGGTCCGAATTGCAACTTTTTTGCGATTGGCAATTGCTGCGAGCTCCCAATCGCGAATCGCGGCACAAAAACGCAGCAAAAATGGCATATTTCAAGCCTGAAAGAACCGAGAAGAGCCCCTAATCGCAAAAAAGTTGCAAAGATACCGAGTTTTTTGTTTTTTGCAATGGGTCCGATCGCTGCAACAGGGCAAATCCCGCGAAAATGCGCGGAGCATCATGACCAGCAATCCAAAATCAGAAACAAGAAAGGCGCCCGCTATGCGGACGCCTCCGAAAAAACCAATTCGGCTGAAATCTACGCTTCCTTGGCACCATACTGCTCGTAATAAGCATCGAGTGCAGCCTTCAACGTATCGTCAATCACCACTTCGCCCTGCACCTCGTGGTTGTACAGAAGCTCGGTAACTTCAGCCATGCTTACGATGGAAGCTACAGGGAAGCCATACTTTTCCTGGACTTCCTTCTGCGCAGTCTTCACGCCGCCCTTGCCAACTTCCATACGGTTCAGGGAGACAATCAGACCCTTAACCTCAACATCGGCAGCACCCTTCAAGACGGGATACGTCTCGTCGATGGACTTGCCCGACGTGGTAACGTCTTCAACCATGATCACGCGGTCGCCGTCATGAAGCTCAGCGCCCAGCAGGTTGCCGGCATCGGCGCCGTGGTCCTTCACTTCCTTGCGGTTACAGCAGTACTTAACTTCCTTGCCGTACAGCTCCTCCAAGGCGATGGCGGTAACAACAGCCAGCGGAATGCCCTTGTAGGCAGGGCCGAATACCATATCGAAATCCAGGCCGAAGTTGTCATGAATAGCGCGAGCGTAGTATTCGCCCAGGCGCTTCAACTGACCACCCGTAACGTAGGCGCCGGCATTCATGAAGAAGGGAGATTTGCGCCCGCTCTTAAGCGTGAATTCGCCGAACTTGAGCACATGGCTTTCCACCATGAACTCGATGAATTCTTTCTTATATGCCTCCATGAGCGCACTCCTTCTCTAGCGAAACTACTATTTTCATTCTACAAAAGCCTGGGGCAAAGCCCCTGCGGCTACTCGCGGTAAAAGCCGTTCATCGCCTTGTACACGTCGATCTCCCACTGGCGGCGGTGGCTCTTGGCAACCGTGTCCAGGATCAGGCCCGTCACGAAGGAGAGGGCGCCGCAGCCGGCGAGCGCCAGGCTGCCCAGCATCGTGGGGATGCGGGGCACCAGGCCGGTGGCCGCGTACTCGGCGACGACGGGGATGCCCGCCACCACGGCCAGCACCAGCAGGATCAGGGCCAGCCAGCCGAAGAACGCCAGCGGACGGTAGTCCTTGAACAGGCTCGTGATGGCCTTCAGCACCTTCGCGCCGTCGCCGAAGGTGGACAGCTTCGAGTAGCTGCCCTCGGGGCGGTCGCGGTAGTCGATCGGCACGTCCTCGATGCGCCAGCGCTTGTCCACCGCGTGGATGGAGATCTCCGTCTCGATCTGGAAGCCCTCGGAGAGCACCGGCATGGTCTTCACGAACACGCGGTTGAACGCGCGGTAGCCCGTCATGACGTCGTCGAAGGCGAAGCCGTAGATCTTCTTGATCAGCCAGCGCACCAGGTCGTTGCCGAAGCCGTGGAATGCGCGGTCGTTCTCCTCGCCGTAGGAGCCGTTGGACAGGCGGTCGCCCCCCGTCATGTCGGCGCGGTCGGCGCGCAGCGGCTCCAGGAGAGCCGGCGCGGCCTCAGCGGGGTAGGTGTCGTCGCCGTCGACCATCAGGTAGTAGTCGGCGTCGATGTCGCGGAACATGGAGCGGACGACGTTGCCCTTGCCCTGGCGCCCCTCGAACTTCACGATGGCGCCGTGCTCGCGGGCGATGTCGGCCGTGCCGTCCTTGGAGTTGTTGTCGTAGACGTAGATGTCGGCGTCGGGCAGGACGCGCTTGAAGTCGTCCACCACCTTGCCGATGGTCACGGCTTCGTTGTAGCAGGGTATGAGTACTGCGACCTTGTCTGCCATTGGGCTCCCTTTCAAACAAGCAAACAGCAAGCGCAAAAGCGCGAAATGTATCAATTGCCGACTATGCACACGGCGCATACCGTCCAATACCCCTCAGGGCAGCAGCAGAAGCGCATAGCTATAAGCCACATTAGTTTACTCGCTTTTTACGTTGAATGAAATGGCTTCGGCAAGCGCATAAAACTCTCCACGAACAGGCAGGAATATAGGGACAGGTACCGTTTTCCAGCCAGCATACAGGTCCGCGCCCGCAATGAACGAACCGTCTCCCGCTTCTTGGACATAAAGAAACGGGAGGCGGTTCAAAACTCGCAAGCGGGGCCCTGCTTTTGTGCGCTATGGCGAAAGCGGGAATCCGATACCTGTCTCTATTTTCCCATTCGGTTAGTTATGCGTACGATGATCGCGGTAATTGGCCAGATACGTTGCGAATTCAGCCGAGGTGTCAGAGTTGCCAGAACGCCACATTTTGTGGTCGATGATGGTGCTTTCGCTGCCGTAATACGCATCGATGTAGGCAATAAGCCCGTCAATCGCTTCAAGCTGCGCTTCGGGATAGGCGCCCTGCCCGCCCACGTGCACTATTTCGATGCCAATAGAATACGAATTCATACCGTAATCGGTAATACTCTTCGAAGGAGCTTTGGTGGTCCCCTTTTTGTCGTCGCGTCCATCTTCCGGCACGCCATACTCGCTGTTGTGACCTGCGTCGCCATAGCCAGCATGATGGGCAATGGCATCCATCGGCACACATTGCACGATAGATCCGTCTTTATTCACGATGAACTGCGAGGCCACTTTGTTGCCACTGCTCTCCCATGAATTAACGATAGAAGGCGCGCTGCTATCCACTTCGGTGTCATGTAGCACGATGTACTTCTGATAGCTGGCCCCTTTTTCGCCGTGGTTGAAGTCGGGACGATAGTCTTCCGTTATATCCAGCTTCGCGCGCAACTCACTTGCCGTCGGCTTAGCTTCCTCCGCAGAAGAAACGCCCCCTTCGGCTCCTTCGCCACTTTGGGCACCGCCATCCGAAGAAACGCCCGCATCATTCACCTTGAGCTGAGAGTGGTCGGGCTGTTGCTGCGGAGCTGCGCAACCCGCCAACGTGCACGCCAAAGCAGCGGCGGCAAGTATCCCTATCAGTCTCATACGTTTTCCTTTCAACCGAACGGCGTGCCCAACACAGCGGCGCCAACGTTCTCGCTAGGCACAAATCACAGCGAGCCTGGCCAGCTGCCCTTTCCGGCAACCATACCAGGCTCGCAACATATCAATGCAAGAAAATGGAGATCAATCCTATTTTCTCAGGTCAACGCCAAGTTCAGCATCCACCAAATCAAATGCCGCGTCGATGGCCTTGTCCATATCGTAGTACTTGTATCCACCCAAACGGCCAGCGAATACCACGTTGCCTTCCTGCTTGGCAAGCTCAACGTACTGCTCGTACAGGGCGCTGTTGCGATCGTCGTTCAGAGGATAGTACGGCTCATCGCCGCGCTCCCAGTTTGCGGGATACTCGCGCGTAATGATGGTGGTTGGCTGAGTGCCGTACTCGAAGTGCTTGTGCTCGATAATGCGCGTGAAGGGCACCTCGCGCTCGGTGTAGTTAACCACCGCGTTGCCCTGCCAATTCTCGCATTCAATACGCTCAGACTCGAAGCGCAAAGAACGATACTCCAACGCGCCAAGCTGATAATCGAAGTAAGCGTCGATGGTGCCGCAGTAAATAACGCGGTCGGCAATGCCTTCGTTTTCAGCAACGAACTCACGATACTCGGTATTCAGCAAAATTTCCGTATCGCCGAACATGCGCTCAACCATAGCAGTGTAACCGCCCATGGGGATGCCCTGCCAACGGTCGTTGAAGTAGTTGTTGTCATAGATGAAGCGAACGGGCAGGCGCTTGATGATGGAAGCGGGCAGCTCGGTGCAGCTCTTGCCCCACTGCTTTTCGGTGTAGCCCTTGATCAGCTTCTCGAATACATCCTTGCCGATAAGCGAAAGCGCCTGTTCCTCGAGATTAGAGGGCTCGCCTTCGCCAATCTGCTCGGCTGCTTCCTGCTTCTGGCGCTCAATGATTTCCTTCGCTTCAGCGGGGGTCTTGATTCCCCACATCTTCGAGAAGGTGTTCATGTTGAACGGCAAGTTGTACAGCTCGTCCTTGTAGCTGGCAACAGGGCAGTTCACATAGTTGTTGAACTCGGCAAACTGATTTACGTAATCCCAAACGGGACGAAGCGACGTATGGAAGATATGGGCACCGTACTTATGCACGTTGATGCCATCGATTTCTTCCGTGTAGATGTTGCCTGCAATGTGATCGCGGCGGTCGATGACCAAGCAGGTCTTGCCGATCTTGGCGGCTTCATGAGCAAAAACGGCGCTCGTGATGCCAGCGCCAACGATAAGGAAATCGTAATGGTTGCGCTGCATGCCATGCCTTTCTGTGTGTAACGTTTCAGCCAGCAAGCTGCCGGCCACTCTAGTATGCTTAGAATGCACCGCACGGGCGCACTGCTTCTTATTCTAGACGATGCTGCTCTACTATCGAAACTCGGACCCAATAAAAAACGCCCACAAGGACGTTAACGAGCTTTGGGGTATGCACCAGTAGAGTCAGCGAGTAAGATTCTGGCGAGTGCGGGGAGATTGAAAAGCCCATAGGGCTGGCCTTTGAGCCGCCCTATGGGCTTTGAAATTTCCCTGTGCCGCCAGAATCCCGCGCAGCATCGTCGCGTCTCAGGAGCATGTTGCGCTGATCGTAGATCAGCGCAACCGACTAATCCTGCTTTACAACAAGAACGTCGCAGCGAAGGTTCCTGATCAGATAAGTGGAAACGCTGCCAACGAATACGTAGGTGATGTTCGAAAGACCGCGCTCACCGCAGATAACCAGCTCGGGCTCGAACGGCTTGATCATCAGGTTATGGATGGTTTCCTGAATGCGACCAACCTCAACGACAACCTCTACGGAAGGGATGTCTGGATCTTCCTCGGCTGACTTCAGCGTATCGCCCAAGGAATCGACCAAACGGTTGCGAACCGTTTCAGCAAGCTCTTTGTAGTCGGTGCCCGTCAAAGAATCAGGAACCGAATCTACTACATGACCGAACATCAATTCTGCATGGTTGAGCTTCGCAATCTGAATTGCGCGCTCGGCTACTTCCTGCTGAGTGCTGCCGCCATCGAGTGCTGCAAATACGCGCCTGTACTGCTTCATAGCTCTCGCCCCTCTTTCTCCTTCGCCATACGGCAAAGGCCCCAGTATCGAAGCGCCCCTGCGCCTCGCTTATTATCTTTCTTTATTCTAGCAGGATACCCAAGCAAAAACGTCACAATGCTGTAACACGTTCATTCCTTCTTCCCCAAAGAAACCCCAAATGATGAGGGGATTGTGAATGGTTGCCTCTGCGAAAGCCATGCCTGTCACGAAGCTGTTCCGGCGCTCCCTCCCGAACCTGCATTGGCCACTCTTGGCTTAACTCCAGCTAAAGCACGGGCGTTCTGCATTGCCTCCAAATATGCTTGAGCATCGCCTGGATCGTCGTCGATAGACTCATCGCCCAAATCAACCTCGCGAGGAACGCGACGATACAGGATGTCGTACATAACCGGCACCACATACAGCGTCATGAACGTGGCGTACAGCAAGCCGCCCACAACCACAACCGCCATGCCGCGCTGCATCGACGATCCCACCGCATCGCTGAACACCATCGGCAACATAGCGAAGATGGTGGTAATTGCCGTCATCATGATGGGGCGCATGCGGGTACGTCCCGCAGCCACCAGGGCATCGTGCTTCGACAGGCCACCACGGCGCAGCTGGTTCACATAGTCAACGAACACGATGCCGTTATTCACAACCGTGCCCATAAGCACCGCGAAGCCCAGCAGCGAAAGCATGCTCAGCTGTTCGCCGGCTGCCACCAAACCGAACAAACCGCCGGTAAAGGCAAGGGGGACAGTCAAGATCACGATGAAAGGAGAAAGCAAGCTCTGGAACTGCGCCACCATAACAAGGTAGATCAGCACAAAGCCCAAAATCAGAAGCAGCATCATTTGAGAAAGCATTGTGTTGATGTTTTCCAGTTCGCCACTGGTTTGAATGGCGTAGCCCTCGGGCAGCCGATAATCCTTGAGCTTGGTCTGCAGATCGCGCGCAAGCAAAGCATTGTTGTAACCATCTTCGACATCGGCCGTCACCGTAATAGCACGGGTTGAGTTCACATGAATCATCGTGGGAGAGGAAACTCCCTGCTCAACCGTAGCGAACTCGCGAAGCTTGTGCGTGGCGGTATCGCCCGTCTGCTGATTGGTTATCTCGATCTCGGTATCAAGAAGATTGTCTGCCGTAACAGGGTTTGTCTTATCCACTACAGACACATTCATCTTGCTGCCATCGAGCGCCATGGAAGGCGCATCGACACTTTCGGAAAGCCTTTTCGCCAAATCGCTATACAACTGAGCAACTGTATAGCCGTCCTTGGTAAGCTTGTCGCGATCGACAACCAGGTGAAGCTCGGTTGCAGCATCTTCCATGCCGTTTTCGATTTCGGTATAGCCCTCCACCTGGCCAACGATCCCCATCACATCTTCGCTGATACGCACCAGCTCATCCTGGTCGGGACCTTGGATCCTCAGCGAAAGCCCACTGCCGGTCATAGAGCTCATCGCCTCGGAAGAAGAAGCGTCGGTAATCACTTCGCAGTTCAGGCCAGAAGTACGCTGCTGGAGCTGATCCAAAATCGAAAGCACCTGGCCTTCGGTGGTCACTGAACTGTCGGTCTGTACGTAGAACGTGAACACCTGGTGGAACTTGTCGCTGCTGCTACTGCTGGAAATATCGCTAGCAACCATCGAGGTCGAAGACGTTCCGTCCATAGCGCCAACGAATTTCACTCCGTCGATGCCCATGGCTTCGTCCATAACCTTATCCGCCGTAGCGTACGCCGTCTCCTTGTCGGTATCTTCAGGCATGGTCACTGTCACCGTTGCCGTTTTCGAGGTCATGGTGGGGATCATAGTGATACCCATGTTCACCACGCCAATCACTGCAACAACCAAAAGCACTACCGACACCACAAGAGGCAACGCCTTATGACGCAAGAAGAATGCCAGCGAATGAGCATATTTCGTCTGCAGCGTCTCAAACCAGTTGTTGCGGCGAGGCATATAGTTCTTGAACAGGAACGAAGAGGCAGCGGGAACCATGGTCAACGCGATAAGCAGCGACGCAGTAAGCACGTAGGCAATGGTCAGCGCGAAGGGCAGCATCAGCTGGTTCACCATGCCCGTAGTAAACACGATGGGTAAGAATACGCAAATGGTGGTGAGCGTGGAAGCAATTACCGCGCCCGAGATCTGCTTCGCACCCTGAACGGCTGCGCAAGCAGGCGGAATGCCGCGGCTGCGCAGGCGATAGATATTCTCCAGCACAACAATCGAATTATCTACCAGCATGCCAATAGCGATGGAAATACCGCCAAGCGACATAATGTTCAGCGAGATGCCCGAGAAGTACATCACCACCAAGGCGCAGAGCACTGAGAAGGGAATGCTGAAAGCCATGATGAGCGTGGGGCGCCAATCGCGAAGGAAAACGATGAGCACCACCACGGCAAGAAGCGCGCCCAAAAGCAGCGACTGCAAAATAGAGTTGATGTACAGCGCAATGAAAGACCCCTGGTCACTCACCACAGTTAGATGCAAGCCGGGATTGGCCTGTTCAATTTTGGTAAGCGCTGCTCGGGTATCTGCAGAGACTTCGCTCGTAGAAGCAGTGGAATTCTTGAACACCGAAAGCAATACGCCATCTTTGGCGTTGATACGCATGTACTGATCTCCGACATTGTCAACTTCGGTGATGTCGGCAACATCGGCAAGGCGGATTTCACCCACGCCATCGATGTCGGCAAGCAAAAGCGAGCGCAGGTCGGAAATGGAAGAGATGTTGTCGCCCACACGCAACAGCCACTGATCGTCCGAGCCGCTATCAAGATAGCCAGCCGGCATCGAAAAATCTTGGGCCTTAATAATGCCTGCTAGCGTTTCCTTGTCCACCAAGGCATCGACATTCGCCTTGGAAAGAGCCTCTTCGCGCGAGCTTTCGTACTGAGAACGGGCATCCGCCAGCTGTTGTTTATTGGAATCGATGGTCTGTTGGGCGCTGGCAAGCTGAGCGCTGGCGCTGCCGAACTGCGTTGCTGCGGTAATAGAGCCCGACTGCACTTCGGCAAGCTGCTTTTGATAGGCTTCAAGTTCTCCCGTTACCGTTTGCGCCTTCTGCACAAGCTGCCCGATTTGCGCCTGAACCTGGGGGTTTGCGCCGCTAGGATCGACGGCCTTCAGCGCTCCGATCTCCGCCTGCAGCGAAGTGATCTCGCTGGTTTTCCCGGAAATTGCCAGCGTTAAGCCAGAGCTTGCCTGACCAAGCTGATCGCTTGTTTCCTGCTGCTTCTGCTCGAGCGCTTCTTTCTGGCTGTTTAGCTGGCTCTCCGCTTCAGCCAGCTTCGCCTCACCTTCATCGATGCTTTTCTTGGCATCGTAAAGCTGAGAATTGACGCTGGCCAGCAGCTTGTTGTTGATGTCTTCAATCTTGCTGTCGGAAAGGCGCACCTCTACCGATTTTTCCGCCGCCCCAACCGTAGAAACGTCGGCAACACCGTCAATGCGCTCCAATTCAGGAACCGCTTTGTCTTTCACCAACGAAGTGGTGTCGAAAATATCATGGTCGTCGTAGGATGCGGCAACATACAAGGTTGCCATCATATCCATGCTGATTTCCATATAGTTAGGGCTGCCAGCGGTTTCAGGCAGCTGGGAAGAAACCTCGTTTACCGCAGACGAGGCCTTCACCATGGCGGAATCCATATCGCTTCCGTCCTCGAACTCGAGGAATATCATGGAATAGTTATCAGCACTTTGGCTTTGGACGGAGGAAACACCGCTTACTTTCGAAAGCGAGCCTTCCAATACATCGGTAACTTCGGATTCCACCTTTTCAGCGCTAGCGCCAGGGTCGGTGGTGATAACCGCCAGATAGGGCAAATCCATATCGGGCAGCAAATCGGTCTTCATTTTGGTGAGCGAAACACCACCCAAAATCAGGATGATGATCACCGCAACCGTAACGATATATGGCTTCTTTACGCTAAAGCGGCTAAGCACAGCAACTCCCTTAATAGTGCAGTTGAGGTAGGTTTCGGGCGAGTGCCAAAGAGAGCCTATTGACTCCCGTATGTTTTATTTAGTAAACATTGTGATTTTATGCCGCATCACCACAGATCTCGGCCACGAATCCGCGAAGAAAGCCCCATACACGCCGATTCCACACTATGCAACGAAAAGTCGAACGATCTGCCCTGATTGTTGAAACGGCAAAGTAGGAATATAGGGACAGGTACCGTTTCCCACTTCAGCTTTGAGGCGCCGCCCGCACTAATCGCATGGAGTTGCCGGGCGACCTCCCCCCCAGCCCTGCCTAGTGGGAAAACGGCGTCTGCCCCCATACCCCACTAATAAAGCTCCGGCCTACGATGCTCAAGAACGGGCATGGCTGCGCGAACTCCGTCAATCGCCGAAAGGTCTATGCGGGCAGCAACCAGCTCTTCGCGAACGCTGCCACTGGCCAGCATCACACCATCAGGCCCAAACACGGCACTTTGCCCGATGTAGCCCTTGTCAACGCGACTTAAGCCCGCAACGAAGATCTCGTTCTCAATGGCGCGCGCCGAAAGAAGGGTGCGCCATTGCTCCGCCTTCAAACGGCCATCCACCCAGGCGGCGGGATTGATTAGCAGCTGGCACCCACGTGTTGCCGCGAAGCGCGCCACCTCCGGAAAACGCAAGTCGTAACAAATTGAAAGGCCGATGCGCCCAAAGGGAGTATCAATGGGCTCGAACAACGCAGAGCCCGCCGCCATGCGATCGGATTCCTTGGTGAAATCGGTGTCAAACAGGTGCACCTTCCGATACACCCCGCGCTTTACACCGTCGCTGCCCGTTATGACCGCCGTATTAAAGGGATTCCCTTCAGCGTTTCGCTCGTTCACGGTGTATACAAGCCACAGGCCATAACGCGCCGCAAGCGCATCCATTCCGCAGCAAAACGGCCCATCGATTGACTCAGCCTCAGAAGCGAACGACCGTTTATCCAGTTCATAGCGGGTCATAAGCGACTCGGGGAACACCAATATATCCACCCCATGAAGAGAAGCTTCGGCACACCATTGTTCGGCCATTTCCAAAACAGCTTCCGTACCGCCTTCTTCAGGATGACGACACTGAGCCAGCCCGAGGACAAAAGTCATGGCAACTCCCTTCACGCGCAATGCGGTCAAACGCAAGCTCAAATACGGGTTTGCTTCATTTTCCCACTAAAAAACGAATGGACCGGGAATAACCCAGTCCATTCGCCTACTAGTACCTCTGCCTCAAACGGACAGCGTATGCATTAGCTAGTTGCTGCGACGGCGGCGAAGCAATGCAGCGGCTGCTGCAAGAAGGCCCGCGATGCCGCCAATACCAGCGACTGCGGCAACGTTGGTGGCGTCACCGGTCTGAGGCGCGATGCTCGGCTCGTCGGCTGCGTCAGCATCATCACCGGCAGCTTCCTGAACTGCGGCTTCTTCGCCGTTGGCGGTGTCGTCCGCAGCAGCCTGGTTCTCGGAGTAGAAGGCGTAGTAGGTTACCACGCCATCCTGGTCTTCATCCTCGACCGCCTTGCTGAAGTCAACGGGGGTGTACTCCCAGTTGCCCTCATCGTCCTTGAGGGTGGAAGACCAACCCTCGAAGGTCCAACCGTCATAGGTGGGGTCGGCAGGCTGGGCAACGGTCTCGCCCTTCTTGACCTCGGTGGAAGATTCAGTCTCGTTGAAGTTGTCAACAAACTTAACGGTAATCTGCTCGGCCTGAGCATCGGCGTTCTTGGTCCACTGGGCGTAGATGTTCACGTCGGACTGCACGGGCTGGGAGAAGTCCACCTTGTCGGCGGCCTTCTGCTCGTCGGTGTAGCCGGAGTAGTCAGCGTGCCAGTACCAGCCGTCGAAGGTGTAGCCCTCGCGGGTGGGAGCCGCGGGCTGGCGCATCATGCCGTCGGAGTCGGCAACGCCCTGCATGGTATCGTTGCCGTCAGCGAACTGGCCGCCGTTAGCAGCGTACAGGACATTGATTTCGTCCTGGTTCTTCACCCACTGGGCATACATCGTTACATGAGGCCTGGTAACTGGCTGAGTGAAATCGACCTTGTTCTGCTCTTTCTGCTCTTCGGTGAGGACGCTCAGGTCGGAAACCCAGTACCAGCCAGCGAAGGTATAACCATCACGTGTGGGGGTCATGGGCTGGCGCATCATGCCGTCAGAGTCGGTGAGACCCTGCTGAACTTCCTGACCATCAGCGAACTTGCCGCCATTGGCAACATACAGAACGTTGGTCTCGTTCTGTACTTCATCCTTAGTCCACTGAGCGAACATCGTAACGGTCTGACCAGTAACCGCCTGGTCGAAATCGACCTTGTCGGCAGCCTTCTGCTCGTCGGTGTAGCCGGAGTAATCCGCATGCCAGTACCAACCAGCGAAGGTGTAGCCCTCGCGGGTGGGCGTAGGAGGCTGACGGAGTTTGCCATCAGCGTCGGCAACGCCCTGCATGGTTTCGTTGCCGTCTACGAACTGGCCGCCGTTAGCAGCATACAGAACGTTGATCTGGTTCTGTTCCGTTTTCTGCTCGTCGGCCTTGTAATACACATAAAGCGTGGTGATGCCCTCCAGGGAGGAGGTCATGTTCACTTCTTCTTCGCTGGTTGCCGCACCCGAAACAATCTTTGTGGGGGTATACCCTTCGAAGCTCTTAACGCAATCTGCAACGCTGCTGTCTGCAGTAACGTCAATCGTAGTGGTTACGCTGGAACCATCACGTTCACCGCCCTGGAAGAAGTTTACAACCTCAACACTCTGAGCCTGAACCTCTGCGTTCTTTTCCCATGCAGCAAACCAGCTGCCTGCCTTGGCGGAAGAAGGATCGAGCTTGTAATACTGCTGATAATTCTCAGGAATGCCATCCATTTTGGACTGAGAGTACCAACCCTTGAAAGTATAGCCCGCACGAGTAGGCGTAGGAGCATTGATGCTTCCGTCCTCGTTCGCCTTGACGGTTACTCCAGTGCTGCCATCGGTGAACTGTCCACCATTTGCCGAAAACGAAAGCTCGGCCTGGGTAGACTGCTCGGAAGTAGCTCCCTCGCTATTCTCATCGGCGTCATCGGCCAATGCTACTGCAGGCACGCTACCAAGAGCAAGCGTCAAGCTCAGGCTTGCCGCAATTGCTTTCTTAGAACGCAAATCCTTCATTTATTCTCCTTTTCGCACTGCATTAGCCCGCGCTCTTACGCGTCAGACTAGTTATCCTTTTTATGCATTCGCTATTTAAAGGCAGTTTGAAAAGGATCCGTTGCGCAACATTAGTTACCGATTTGCTTTGTGCACAACATGCGCAACTGAGAGGTTTACTCGTTAAAACTATTCAGAGATAATGGCATTGACCTCGTATTTCTAAGTTAGAATATGAATTACGTGCAGATAGTAACCGTTTTTATCGTTTTAACCTGCAGCGATATTGCGCACCGGACAAGGATATAGATGCACACACCGAGTTCCTATATGTATTCTGATCTCCGCAGCTTTGGCGGCATCACCAATAAAGAAGCTGCAAGCGTGCTCCTTACCGGTCGAACTCTGTGCAGCAACGGTGCGCCCCGTGATCGAATTAATGAAAGAACCTTTTTATCAAGGCAGATCGTCCACGCAACCCCAAGCCAGGTACATCCTGAGTTTTTTGGCGACTTTCATCAAAGCGCCCAAACAATAACAAGCAAAATCGTTTCCAATTTAGCCAAACCCTGTGCGTACCACGAGGTTATAGAGCACTACGGTGGTGTAGCGGCAAAGGAAATGGGGGCTCTTCTCAGGCACTATTCCCTTGATGGAAATCTGTATGCCAACGTTATTCGCAGAATCAACGCATCACCTATGTCGGAAACATCCGATAAGGCCGTGCTTTTGGTGATGATGTTTCTGACTACTGGATGCCTCGCAGATCCCGAAATTGCGGCAAGAACAACGCACAGTTTCATGGAGAAGAAGCTTTCATTCACATTTTCAACGCTTCAGCCAACACTAGCGCAACCAAAGCACACAACCAAATCCGCTGACAGCCCCATAAAACTTGGGCTAATCAGGATCGATAACGAGGTTGTGTGCTCTCCTGTATACCCTCTCTCTACCTCCGAGGAAGGAACCACTATCGGGCTCTTGGCAACAGGTAGCAACAGCATCAATGATGTCGATATTGATGTTTCCAGAAAACATCTTCGCATTTTCGAAGACGGAAGCGCCTGGTATGCTCAGGGATTAGGATCGACAAACGGCACTACTCTAATTTCAGGGGCCGATAAATCTATCACTGAGATAGAACCGCAAGGATCTGCTAATAAAAAGTACCCCCCCCCGTCAAAATCAGCCATGGTGACACACTCTGTCTAGGCAAAACAACGAGGTTCCTTGTTCTGAAAATTGCCGATTAATAGTTAACTGGCTACATGGGCCCATTACCTTGTTGCGCAACATTCAAGACTCATCAGATTGCAGTATTGATCAATCACACTGTATGAAAGAAGGGCAGTTTTGGATTCAGTTGACCCATGCTTCGGGTTCAATAACCAATTAGAACGACGAGTATCTATTCTCTCCCTGGACTCCTTTACGCCAGCTTTCGTGGACCCAAACTGCACAAAGGAAGAAACGAGTCGTCGTTTTCTAACATTTTTCCTGGAAAATAAAGCCCCATATTCCAACAGCATGGTTATGCGCAAAGCCTACAACACGCTCAATGAATGCGTCGCGCTGAAATCCCCTTTGTTCCACGAAGACGGCATTAAGGAAATCAAATACAAGGAAACCTCTCAAGAAGCGCTGCAAAGATACGAAGAAGTTCAAACACTGCTTACCATGGAAGAATTTCGCAGTTCATTGGCGGTTTCACATTTAAAGGGTTTTCCCCGCATATTTGGGCTAGGGAACGCCAAGGGCAAGCCAATTATCGTCAGAGAGTATGTTGAAGGGGTCACGCTGGCAGCAACAATAGACTTACTTCCCCATGTAGACCTTGGTGCGTGTATTGGGATCGAGCCCATTACGGTTGCCGCAATTGCCAAAGCGGTCCTAAAAATACTCCTCAATGCCAAATCGCTTGAGGGTGCCTTCGTGCACCGCGATCTATCACCGCGCAATATCATTATCAGAACAGAAAGAGCAAGCCTTCAGCAACAAGTAGACTCCTGATGCTTTGATATATGTCTCGTTGACCTGGGAAGCGCTTCGTACATTGAAACAGATTCCCCATTTACTACCACTCAATATGGCATCTGGCGTTACGGAACAATTGAGTATGCCCCACCTGAAATGCTCACCCGCGATGTAGAGTGCATTGAAGAACTTCGACATTCAGAGACGATCGATACCTATGCTCTCTGCAGCATAATGCATTTGCTGCTCACGCTAGAAACCCCGTACCAACTTGCTTCGAGGATCAATGATTCCCCTTACTTGGTTAAGATGAAAGAAGAGCCGAAAATAATCCCAAACGTTCCTGTATGCAAATTGCTGAAGCTTGCTGATCAGGGAATCAAGGCGAACCAAGAAGAGCGCTTCAGCGTCAGGGAACTATACAAAGAGCTATGCCAGCTCGTCTAAGCGGTATAGCAACACTTAACTAGATAAATTTGGATAACGGACCGGGATCAACCCGGTCCGTTTAACTATTAGCACGTTTAATGAAAAGACAGCGCAAGAAACAATTAGTTGTGCGACGGAGGCGAAGCGGCGGCAGTCAAGATGCCCGCGATGCCGCCAACGCCGACCATCGCGGCATCATTCATTGCCCCACCGGTCTGTGAGGAGGCGATGTTCGACTCGTCGGCGTCATCACCAGTTGCGTTGGCATCATCGTCAGCGGTATCCTGGCCAGCGGCGTCCTCGTCGTTGGCAGCGTCATCCGCAGCAGCCTGGCTCTCGGAGCAGAAAGCGTAATAGGTCACCACAGCGTCCTGGTCTTCGTCCACGATTGCCGTGCAATAAAAAAGCCGAGGCAGATAACCTCGGCTACAATTTCTATGGTGGGCGTTACCGGGATTGAACCGATGACCCCTTCCGTGTGAAGGAAGTGCTCTCCCGCTGAGCTAAACGCCCGAAATAAAAATGCCACGCGAAAGCGTGGCATGTAATTAATGGTGGGAGATACAGGATTTGAACCTGTGACCGTTTGCTTGTAAGGCAACTGCGCTCCCGCTGCGCCAATCTCCCATATGTCACGATCAAAGATTATCCCAGATTCTATACAGAATTTCAAGATAATTTTTAACCACTGAGATACATCTCAAATTTGCTTGGGTCAAATGCCCTGCATGAGCGGAACGGCCTATCCTCCCACGGACTGCACCGCAGTACTTTCG
>OGRM01000673.1_pt1 | contig 27542 bp, 23 predicted proteins | sample 1553491 | NCBI WGS metagenome assembly OGRM01 (sample SAMEA2580110, study PRJEB22360) | human gut metagenome | biome: human gut; feature: human-associated habitat; material: faeces | place: Denmark | collected 2008/2010
CTGAAGGAGCGTAGGGCAACCCCGGCAGCAGCTGCCGGACGTCGCTGTCCTCAAAATCCACCCGCTTGAGGGCGTCGATGATTTTGCCGCTCTGCACCAGCACAAGGTTAGAGTAGCGCCCCATCAGCTCAGCACACAGGGTATTGCGCACAAGGTCGCCCATCTCGTTAGTGCACTGAAAATCGAAGTAGACGATGCGGTCGCCCGGCTCCATGTGCACATCCAGCAGTCTGCCGCCGGTCAGGTGCTTGCGTATGAGCATACAGAAGGAGGGCGGCGTCTCGGGGTTTTCAAAGGTCTCCTCGGTCAGACACACCCGTGCAGAGCCGCTGCGGGCAGACAACAGCAGGGCATAGGTATCGGTGCGGGTGCGCAGGGTGATGACCAGTTCATCCCGGGTCGGTTCAAAAATTTTTGCGATCTTGGCATCGGTCAGGGTGGTTTTCAATTCCGCTGCCGTCAGCGCCAGTGTCGCGGCATCCAGTGCCATAAATGTTACCTCGTTTTATCTATAACCCTCTCAGTCGCCTGCGGCGTTGCCAGTTTTTCGGTTTATGCTGAAAGACCTCCCCCTTTCGGGGGAGGTGGCATTGCGCAGCAATGACGGAGAGGGTTCTCTTTTTATAAATAAGTATACGGGTCGCGGTTCTCGGTGCTTACCAGCACCTCCAGCTCCGGCAGGGCGGTGCGCAGAGCAGCCGCCACGGCGGCAGTCACCGGGAACTCGGTGGCGTAATGCCCCGCCGCAATGAGGGACAGCCCCAGCCGCTTGGCGTCCAGTGCATGGTGGTGGTTGGCTTCGCCGGTCAGCAGACAGTCTGCGCCCTCGGCGATGGCTTCGGCAAACAGACTGCCGCCCGCGCCGCTGATGACCGCCAACCGGCGCACCGGCATTCCGGTGTCGGCAAACTTCACCTGCACCGCTGCGCCGGTGTCCGGCGCGTTGCACAGCGCCGCCAGCTTACGCTGCGCCAGTGCGGCCAGCTCCGGCACGGTGATGGGGTCGATCTCCCCCACCCGGCCGCAGCCGTCTGCAAAGACGGTGCGCTGCCGGATGCCGAAAAGATCCGCCAGCACATCGTTCACCCCGCCTTCGGCGGCATCCAGATTGGTGTGCATACAAATGGCGGAAATGCCCGCCTGCACCAGCTGATAGGGCACATCGGCGGGGCACAGCCGCTTGAGCGGATCAAAGATGACCGGGTGGTGCGCCACGATGACTGTGCACTGCTTTGCCGCAGCTTCCTCCACCACCTCCGGGGTGATGTCCAGCGTCACCAGCACCCGGCGCACATCGCCGCCGCAGTCCACCAGCAGGCCGGGGTTATCCCAGTGCTCTGCCAGTTCCGGCGGGGCAAGCCGCCGCATTACTTCGTATACCTGCTGTACCGTGGTCATTTCAGTTTCCCTCTTTCAGAATGGCATCCATCTCTGCGGCAAGCGGACTGCCGTCCGGCACGCCCAGCCGCATCCGGGGCAGCTTTGCCCGCTGCCATGCGGCGTAGCCCGCACCCTCCGGCCAGCGGGCGGTATCCCCCAGCAGGCATTGGGTAAAGGTGGGCTCTGTCACCTCGCCGGTGTACTCTGCCGCCATCACCGCGTACCAGCGGCCTGCGGCCTGCACCGGACGGTCGGCCACAAGGGCAAAGCCGTGCTGCCACAGCCAGCGGCGCAGCTCGCTGTGCCGGGTGGCGGGCACCATGATAAGGCGCGGCCCGCCCACAGCGGACACCCACGGCGCTTTCTCAATGATCTCCCATGTGGTCTGCGCCGACACGCCCGCCAGCACGATGCTGCCCACCTCCCCGGCAGACAACACAGAAAGACCGTCGCCGAGCCGAAGCTCAGCGCGGTCCAGACAACCTGCATTTTCCAGCGTCTGTTTTGCCTTGGCCAGCGGGCCGGGGCGCAGGTCTGCCCCGATGACCTTCGGGTACTTACCCGAAGCCGCCAGCACCGCCGTCAGCTTGCCGTGGTCGCAGCCGATGTCTGCCACCGGCTGTCCCGGGCGCACCAGCTCTGCCGCAGCGGTCAGACGCGCATCCAGTGTGGGCAGCACTCAGGCCTTCTTGGCTGCCAGATGGGTGTTCAGCTTCTCCAGCAGCTCATCGCAGTTCACGCCGTGCACTTCGCAGGCTTCCTCGATGGTCTCCCCGCGGGAAGCCGGGCAGCCCAGACAGTGCATTCCGATCTCCATAAAGTAGGGTGCGGTGGTCTGGTCCATATCCAGAATGTCGCCGATGATGGTATCGCGGGTCACCTGCTTGGGTGCGGTGTGTGCCTCTTTTTTGAGCATATTGAAAATATCAAACATGATAGCTTTTCCTTTCTGTTTTGGGTGAGATACAGTATAACCTACTGTTCCTCTATACTATACCCCAAACCGGGGCAGTTTTGCAAGAGCCTTGGGGAAATCCGCTTACCCCTCCGCCTGATAGTCCTTTTCCAGCGAGAAGCCGCGTCCGCTCACCTCGGTAACGTGGCTCACGATCATAAAGCAGGTGGGGTCGATGGTATGCGCCAGCTTTTCCAGCCTTGGCAGCTGCCGGTTGGAGACCACGCTCAGCAGCACCGACTCCGGCTCCCGCAGGTAGCCGCCCTCGCCGTGCAGGATGGTCACGCCGCGGTCCAGCTGCGCAAAGATGGCAGCGCAGATCTCGTCGGACTTGGCGCTGATGATCTTTACCTCGGTGCGGGTAGTGCCCAGCATGAGCACCTTGTCCAGCACGACCGTGTAGATAATGGCCATCACCACGCCGTACAGGGACTGCCGCACCGGGCTGAACGCCGCCTGCGCCGCCAGAATGATAAAGTCGAAAACCATCATGGTGCTGGACACCGGCAGGTGGAACCACTTGTTCAGCACCAGCGGGGGGATATCCATGCCGCCGGTGGAAGCACCGGCGCGGATGGTGATGCCCAGCGAGATGCCGATGCCAAAGCCCGCGAATACGGTGTTCAGCACCAGATCATCGGTCAGTACAAGATTGCCCAGCAAGCGCTCCCACAGCGCCATAAAAAAGGGGCTGAGCACCGTGCTTGCCATAGTATTCAGGGCAAAGCGGCGTCCCAGCACCCACCAGCCCAGCAGCAGCATGGCCACGTTGACCACGAACAGCACTGCGGACACCGGCAGTCCGGTGACCTTGTTGAACGCCAGTGCGATACCGGTGGCACCGCCGGTGATAAGGCCGGAGGGCATCAGAAATAATACCACAGTCAGCGCATACATCGCGTTGCCCACCACGATGGACAGTGCGTTGAAGAGCTGCTGTTGCTTGCGTGTTAATTGCGTCATCTTCATCTTCCTTTGTTTATAGTTGAAGTATCTTCTACTATGATAACGAAAATATCCGCATTTATCAAGCCTTCGGCGATAAATGCGGATATCGGGATCGATTTTTAAGGGGTCACAGGGCGGCTTCCGGCTGGGCTTCGTCCTCTTCCATCAGCCGCAGACCGGCAGTATCGGTCACCGGCAGCGAGAACACGATGGCGCCCGCCTTGGGGTTTGCCCCCTCCATAATGGCCTTCATGATGGTGTTTTTCTGGCTGGTGCGGCTGACGATAAGCACCAGTTCCTTTTCGTTCACCAGTTCCACGCCCAGAAAGGCGGCTGCACCCTCCATGCCGGTGCCCTTTGCGTGGATCACCGTGCCGCCGCCTGCACCGGCGGTGCGGGCAGCATCCATAATGGAGCCGGTGTAGCCCTGATTTGCCACCACCAGCAGCAGTTCATAGCGGGTATCCTTCAAGGTGCTCTCCTCCTTCCATGTAAGGGACTGGTGCTCGGTGAGGAACATCAGCGCCCGTTTGCCGCCAATGCTGCTCAGCGGCACAATGAACGCAATGCCGGTGCCCGGCACATCGATCTGCATTTTGCGGCGCAGATCCTTCTGGATCTTCTGCCAGCTTTCTGCCGTTACCACGGCCAGCAGCACCGCCTTTTCGGTCTTTTCCAGCCCAAGGGTGGAAAGGGTCTCCTGCACCGCCGTGCCGGAACCCACGGTACGCATACTTACCGTTACGCCGTGGCTTTTGTACAGCTGCAAAAAGCCGTCGGTAGAGCGGCGGTCGGTGATGGTGATCATCAAAAACAAACTGCTCACGTTCTGCCTCCTTTACAGCTCGATAATGGCATCATCCGGCAGGTCCGCAAACACGGTGGCAAGCACCGCAGCGGGCTGCGCCGTCCGTGCCTTGCGGGTGCGCAGCTGCGCCACCAACCCCATCATCTGCACGGTGATGAGCGGGGTCATGGCGACCATCGCCACCACGCCGAAAGCATCGGTGACGATATTGCCGCCCACCGCCACGCAGGCACCCTGCGCCAGCGGCAGCAGGAAGGTTGCGGTCATGGGGCCGGAGGCCACGCCGCCCGCGTCAAATGCAATGGCGGTGAACAGCTTGGGCACCACAAAGGAAATGCCGATGGCAAACACATAGCCCGGCACGAGGAACCACAGGATGGAAACGCCGGTGAGCACCCGCACCACGGCAATGAGCAGGGCGATGACGATCATGCACCAGCCGACAGCCGGGGAAAAATACAGCCACACCATGGCCAGCACAGCGGCGCTGAGCGCATGCCGGGACGGGAAGGACCGGCCGTGGGTGTCCTTCTGGACCAGCGGGGTGAAACCCGGCTGGTCGTAGGGGCGGGGGCGGTCGAGCCGGGCACGGAGCGCGGTGCCCACCCAGAAGGTGATGCCCGGCACCAGAATGGAACGGGCGATCTCCGACATCAAATCAGGAGCGGCGCTTTGCCGGGTCAGGAACAGCTGCACCAGCCGGACATTGAGCAGGCACAGCAGCACCGGGTAGCAGACAAACGGCACCAGTGGGAGCCAGCGGTCCAGCGCGACCACGAAGCGCCGGGCGGCCGGGTGCGCGTCAAACCACCGGTACAGGGCATGATAGTGTTCTGCGGTCAAAAAAGGTCCCTCCGCATCGGGTCAGAATGAGATCAGAAACAGGTGTCCAGATAGTTTTCCACATCGAATGGCTCCGGTGTGGAATCTTTGCGCAGGTACAGCGGGTGGTGCGGGTGGCCTTTTTTGCTGCGCTTGCCAAAGGTCACCCAGGGAATGTTCTTTTCCCGGGTCAGGGCCACCATCTCCCGCATGAGGCCGGGCAGGTAATCCCGCTTTTCAATCAGGGTGCCCCAGGCGGCCCACATGGTGGGTTCGGTCTGGGCCAGCACGGCCTGCAGCCAGCGCAGGTTCTCGTCGCACAGGGCGCGGTCCGGCACACGGTCCATGTCGTTGGGGTCGGTGGCACGCTGAGGGTACACGTTGAACATGATCCAGCTGTCAAAATCGTTGGCGTTGGCCAGACGCTCCACACTTTTCAGGGTGGGGTCCAGCGCACCGGGCTGGGCGGTGCTGGGGTTGATGCCGATGCACACCAGCGGGTGCCGGCCCACCCGGCCCAGCACATAGCGATAAGGCTGGTATGTATGGGGCTCGTAATACCACAGACCGCCGGGGTATTCGGCAGCCTGCAGCAGGGGAAGGGTCTCGGTTTCCATGAGTGGGGCTCCTATCCTATTTTACTTTTTTCTATCGTACCCGAAACCGGGGAAGAAATCAACACTTTTCTTTGCCAGCCCCTCCCCCAACGGCCAAAATCGTGGTATACTGAAGGAGACGCTCCGGGGCCCCAAGACCCCGGCACCACGCACAAACAGGAGCAACGCAGGAGGAAATAAATCTACTATGATGGAAGATTACAAAAACGCCCTGAAAGCAGGCCAGCGAGCATACCGTGCCTGTGTGGCCCGGGGCCAGCCGCCCTACCTGGCGGTGCTGGATGATATCCTGGTCAATGTGAACATCGTATCACAGGAGCCGCTGGGTCTGGTGGAGATCCCGGCTGAGAGCATCGTGGGCACCAAGACCAGCGGACGACACACAGCCTTTGCGCCCAACTTCATGCCTCTGCTGGAGGCAGATACCGAGTTTGCCACCAAGTGGTCCAACCTCTGCGAGGCCCACCTGGAAGAGGGCATCCAGAACCCCATTCTGGCCTACGAGTTCATGAACCGCTTCTATGTCCAGGAGGGCAACAAGCGGGTGTCGGTGCTGAAATACTACGGGGCGGTAAAGATCGCCGGCACGGTCACCCGGCTGATCCCGGCCCGGAACGACAGCCTGGAAAACCGGATCTACTACGAGTTTTTGGATTTTTATAAGCTGTCCCAGATCAACTATGTGCACTTCAGCCGCACCGGAGGCTATGCCAAGCTCCAGACCCTGGTGTGCAAGGCCTCTGGGGAAAGCTGGACCGAGGACGACCGACTGAACTTTTCGTCCTTTTACACCGTGTTCCGGCAGCAGTTCATTGCCCTGGGAGGCCATGACCTGAAGCTGACCACCGGCGACGGCCTGCTGGTGTATCTGTCGGTGTATCGGTACGCCGACGCCTGCGAGGCCACCCCGGCCCAGGTGAAGGAGAACCTGGAAAAACTGTGGACCGAGGTGAAGGTGCTTACAGAGCCTCAGGCGGTGGAACTGTCCCTGGAGCCGGCCCCCAGTGCCGGCGAGCCGCTGCTGTCCAAGCTGAACATCTTCAGCTCCAAGCCCAGCGAGCTGAAGGTGGCCTTCCTCCACGAGAACAACGCCGAGAACAGTGCCTGGGTCCGGAACCACAACAAGGGCCGGGACGCCCTGGAACAGGCCTTCCCGGACCGGCTGACCACCACCACCCTGGAGAACGTGAACCCGGAGGTGGACGCCGAGCAGGCACTGGAGGAGCTGGCCCACGACAGTGTAGACGTGGTGTTTACCACCAGTGCCCGGATGCACACCGCCTGCCTGAAGGTGGCGGCCCAGCACCCCAAGACCCGCATCCTGAACTGCTCGCTGAACGCGCCGCACCCGCTGGTGCGCACCTACTACCCCCGCACTTATGAGGTGACCTATCTGCTGGGCATGCTGGCCGGTATCATGACCAAGACCGGGCACATCGGCTATGTGGCGGCAAACCCCGTGTACGGCGTGCCCGCTGCGATCAACGCCTTTGCGCAGGGGCTGAAGAGCGTGCGCCCGGCAGGCCGTATCTGGCTGCGCTGGGCCTGCCAGCCCGATACCGCCCATCCGCTGGATTTTGCTGACTGCCCGGAGATCGACATGGTCTACGCCCGGGACAGCCGGGAGCCTGCCGACACCAACCGGGACTACGGCCTGTGCCGCAAACTGCCGGACGGCAGCTTACAGCCGCTGGGTCTGCCGATCTGGCGGTGGGATACCTTTTATGTGCAGATCGTGCGCTCCATTTTTGACGGCAGCTGGGACAACGCAGCCACCACCCGCGCAGTGAACTACTGGTGGGGTCTGCGCAGCGGCGCAGAGGATCTGGAGTATCAGGAAGCGCTGCCCAGCGGTACGCGGCAGCTGCTGGATCTGCTGGAAACGCTGCAGGGCTCGGACAATGTGCACATCTTCCCGGAAAAGCTGTATGATAACGAGGACAACCTGCACTCCCCGGAGAATAGAGTTTACAGCCCCAAAGAGCTGATGGAGATGGATTGGCTGGATGCCTGTGTACACGGCAAGCTGCCCCATTACGATGAATTGGACGTCAAGACTCGTACCGTGCTGGCGATCAACGGACTGGACAACGTAAAGGGTCTGGAGAAATGAGCCGGCCCGACCGGAAACAGAATGGAGCATACGAACGTGAAGATTCTTGCCATTTCAGATGTCCCGTCCAAGGCGCTGTGGGACTATGACACCCGCGCCCGGCTGGAAGGCATCGACCTGATCCTCTCCTGCGGGGATCTGCCCAAAAAGTATCTGGAATATCTCACAAACTTTACCGCTGCGCCCATCCTGTATGTGCACGGCAACCACGACGGCAGTTACCAGACTCAGGGGGAACCCGGCGGCTGCATCTGCGTGGACGATCAGGTGTACACATGGAAGGGGCTGCGCATCATGGGGCTGGGGGGCTGTCAGCGCTATAATAAAGAGGATACCTATCAGTACACCGAGAAGGCCATGCGCCGCCGTGTGCACAAGCTGGAGCATCAGGCGCACAAAAGGGGCGGCATCGACCTGCTGCTGACCCACGCCCCGGCCAAGGGACTGAACGACGGGGACGACTGTGCCCACAGGGGCTTTGAGTGCTTCAACGAGATTTTGGACGAGTACCAGCCTAAATGGTTCATCCACGGGCATGTACACCTGAATTACGATGCAAAGCTGCCCCGGGTATGCACCCGCGGCAACACCACCGTTATTAACGCCACCGAGCGCTATGTGTTCGAGATCCCGGACCCGACACCGACCGAGGAGCGTAAGACCCTTTGGCGGATGCTGGGGTTCTGAGCCGCTGCCTATGCAAAAAAGACACCGCACAGCTGTGCGGTGTCTTTTTTTGTTGGTGGAGCCGTATTGTGGGAATGGCGGGCGCGGCAGCAGTGCGGTGCTGTCTGCGGCCCTGTAAAAGTTACAGTTCCAGCTTGCCGGAAAACTTATTGATGACGTAGTAGGCTGCGCCTTCCTCGGGCTTGACGTATACCTTGCAGGACTGTACGCCGACCTTGTGGGTGGTGCGGTAGTCTGCCTTGGCGCGGTCAATGATGTCGGTGATGTTGTACTGCTCACCGCCCATCTCTACATACAGCTCGGGTGCCAGCGGCGGGCGGCCGCGGCGGGCGGGAGCCTTGGTGGATTTGCGGGTCTTGCCCTCGGCAGCCGGAGCATCGGCTGCGGGAGTAGAAACTTTCTTTTCAGGCATGATGCATAACCTTCCTTCTGTATTTGATCTGGTGCAGCGGGGCTGCACCGGCGGGCTCCAATGATCTATCGTAAGGCAGAAGCAGTGCAAAAAGCACAGACCCGGCTGCCCCATACGAACCGGTACGAAACTATTTGCGTAAAGAAGTTGAACCTATAATTATATAATATGTTTTTGAAATTCATTTGTAAAGCCTTTTTTGCAAAAAACATTGTAAAATCGGTAAGAAACGGCGGAATAAATGGCCGAAGCAGTCTTCCGGTGCTTTTTCCCGGGCAGAGTACGACTTTTCGGCAAAACGAACGGCCATTCCTGGGAAAGCCGGGCCACAAATACGGCGGGCAAAAACGCCCTTTCGCAGGGGAGGAATAAGGCGGAACGGAACTGTCGGCACGCGCAGGGGACGCAGCAGATAAAAAGCAGAAGCTGCCGCACCGTATTTTTGTGCGGCAGCTTCTGCTTTTCGGTTTTGATATGTACCCCCAATACTGGGTGTCCAGTATTGGGGGTACATATCATTTTTGCTTATTTCTCAGTCTGTACTCAGAACAGCATTTCCGGTGCTTTCAATTTGTTTAGCAATCATGCTTTCCAGTTCCTGCGTGATCGTTGCACAGTTTGCAACACGGTAATTCCAGAAATAAGAAACACCTTCGCACTCTTCCACGGACAAATCGCTGTTGACCAAAAGCAAGCTTTCTGGTGTCACGTTCAGCTTTTCGCACAGAGAAGCATATTTTCCATAATCAATGCTTCGGCTGGAGGATTTGGCTTCTACCCAGAAAAATTTTCCATTGATGGAGAATACGACATCCAGCTCATGCGTGCTCCCTGCGGATGCCGTTTCTGAAAGGACCACATTGGAGCAAACCGAAACTTCTGCGCCCTGCTCCTCCTGATAGCGGTTCAGGATCTGCTGAACCTGATGCTCTACAAAAAGCTCCAGCCACTTTCCGCTCAAAAAATGCCGGACGGTTTCATTTTGCGCAAGTTCATAGACGATATTCTGCGGGTAAATCACAATGGCTGCAAAGAGTCCCATTTTGTCCCACGTCTGAGCGATCTCTGAAAGTGTGGTAAACGATTTTTTGGACGAACCCTTTGGGATGCGGAACGAAAAAGAGCCGTCGCTCTGCATATGTGTTCGGATAAACTGCAAGAAATCCACCACCACCGGGTCGCAAAGAGCCTCGCCTGTTTTCCATGCCATCCGCTGAACAGCAATCGGTGGGAGTTTTTCCGGCACGACCTGCTGAACGATTTTATACCCACAGCGTTCCAGATGCTCCAATGCGGTCAAAGGCTTCTGGATTTTTGCTTTGACTTCGGGCTTTTCTGCGCCGGATGTATTCTCGGCCAGATAGTTGAACTTCCATCCGTATTCCCAAGCAGGCGAACGGGTCAGCACTCCGAGCGCATGAAATCCGCTGTCATGCTCCTCCATCGGAAATGTGAACTTGTTCTTATGAATATTGATTTGGAGTGTTTTGTTTTTCAGTGCTTTCTGATAAGCGTCAAGAAAAAATTCCTTTCCCTTATACGCCAGCTCACTGGAATTATTTGCAGAAAGACCAGCATTTTTTGCCAAAGAGAGGAGCAGACAGGTCGCTTTGGGCAGTTCAAGGATCTGTTCCATCTGCGCACCGTCCGGAATATTTGCATTATCGGACTGCGACGATTCGTCTGCCGGAATCTCCTTTGCTGGTGCAGAAACCTCGGGCGTCTTTTTTGAAGCAGTCTCAGATTTTCCAGACTTGGGCAAGGGCTTTGGCTCCGTGTAAACTTCCGCAATGAATGATTCATAGGAATCGATGCACGGAAGTTTTCCTGCCGTTGCAAGTCCTACATAGATTGCAGCCGCCCGCGAGGAATCACCATAATACTTTTTAGAATCCGCTGCGGCAGCAATATCAGAAAAGGCATTATATCTGCTCAGCTGCGCAGCCTTTTCCGGGAACTGCTTCAACGCACGGCAGTAGAGCCACTCAAAAAATGAATCCGGGTGCGGCTCTATCGGATACTCACTTCCTTCCAGAGAGTAGCGCAGCAGCTTTCCATTGGTGCGCAGCCGAGTGTCCTTATGGACTTTGGATGGCGCACAGGTCAGAAGGTCAACGAATGGCCCACCATGTTCAAATACCTTGGCCGCTTCAAAAACCGTGCTGATGGGCACATCCTGCGCAACAGAATTCAGATGCAGCAGAAGCCGCAGAGAAGAAACAGCCTCACCCTCCGGCTGAATGGATGCAGAGCTGACTTCCAGAATTGAAACATCCGGGTCTGTTGTATGGACGGCATCATGGACGGCACGGATATTCTGCCGCTTGCTACCTTTTATCCATGTGAATGTCACCGGCTGTTCTTTGCAATAGGGGTAGCCGGATATGGGAAAACAAATGGTTCGTGTTGCCATGAACACCTCCAACTTTTTAGGACAAACAAGTTTATGTAAATCAAGTATAGCACAATCCCGGATGTGCTGCATAGCACTATTTTCTGCTTCCGGGAATCCATCTGTGCAAAAAGTGCCGATACCACAGGCATCGGCACTCAGATCAAAAAAGCATTTTGCAAAAATGCGCAGCCTGCATCCATCGGATGCAGAACACAAGGGGTTTGGGCACAGCCCAACAAGCATTTTGAATTTGGATTTTGAAAAATCTGATTCAAAAATCGCAAGTTGGTACCAAGTTGCACTGCTTGCGACGTAGATGTTTCCGTCAACTGCTGCGTCAGAAATTTTAAATCACTTCAGCTTTGCGAGGATATCGTCTGCGCTCACGCCGCTTGCCAGCAGTTTTTTCAGCACGTCCTCGGCTTCAGCTTTCTTTGCGGATTCCGCTGCTTTGGTTTCGGCCTTGACCTTTTTAGCCTCGATTCTGGCAATTTCCTTGTCGATAGATTTTAGCTCTGCCTTCTTGGTTTTCAGGTCAGCTTTCAGCGCATCGATATTAGCGGTGATCGATGCAATTTCGGCAGCAGCGGCTTCCTTTGCGGACTGCTTTTCGGCAATCTGCGCAGCAAAGTCAACGGTTGCTTTTACGGTCTTGGTCTTGTTCTTGCTTCCTTTGGGACGGGGCATAGTAGACACCTCCAATGTTTTTTGATGGCTTCAGTATAACACGCGTTTTTTATGTTCGCAAGAGGTGCATTTTGTAGAATAAAAATATATCTATGAGTTAAGCAATAAATCGATTTTGGAATATGCACCGGCGTGGGTTGCTAACTAGTTGGGGAATATCCCCTGCTGGTCGTAGAGTTGTTCAAAGCATTTGGCAACGGCATCTTTTACAGTCGTGATGAAGTTCACCTCACTATGATGTTACAGAAATCCGTGCAGCTATGCATACGCATCTGCGTATGTTGCAAAAGTATTTTATGATACAGAGAATATGCAGCCGCGTAATGGCAAAGAATATATTTAATAAAAAAAGTATCCTCCATAGTGATAATGGAGGAACGACAGTGAAATCTAGCGTTGTTACGTCACATTCAGCATCTCCCCACCCCTCATGGACACCTGATGGGAGAAGATCCGGTTCATCTCCCGGCGCTTTCGGGTCAGGTCAGAATGCACATAACGCTGCAAAGTGATGTTGGCGTTAGCGTGTCCTAACAATTCGCTGAGGGTCTTTACGTCGCACCCCGCCTGCAGGCAAGTCGTTGCAAAGGTATGACGCAGCGCGTGCGGACGTACTTGCCGGACAGTTGCCTGCTTCAAATATGCCTTGATACTTTTCCGATAGCAGCGGGGCTCGGTGGGCTTAGACTCGTTGCCGGACAGAAACCATGTGGCATTGCTGACACATCCGCACAGCTTTTTCAGCATAATAAGCAGCTGCTTCGGGATTGGAATTTCCCGGCGGGAGGTGCGGGTTTTAGGCGTTTGGATGACCACCTTTGTATGCCCATTTTCACAGGAAATTCGGCAGACTGTCCGGTTGATTTTCAGCGTTCCGAGTTTCAGGTCGAAATCGCCCCATTGTAAGCCGCAGATCTCGCCAATACGCAGTCCCAATTCCACCCCTAATAATAAGCCGATTTTGCGGGGCGTAGGGTTCTCCAGTACATACTGATAAAGCCGCTGCTGCTCCGCCGGGGAGAGGGGCACAGAAATTTTGTCGGTAGCTTTTGGCAGCGCTACTTCCAGTTCCATCGGGCGGATCAGGCGCAGGTGCGCGGCATATTTGCAGATGCGCCGCAGCATCGAGAGACATTCCCGGGCAGAGGAGTTTCCCAGCGGCTTGTGTGTGGCATCTATCGGCGCAATGATCTGCTGCATAGCTTGTTCCAGAAAGCTTTCCTCAAGGGATGCGACTGGCACTTTACTCAAAACCGGAAGAAGATATTTGTGCAGCGTGTACGAGTAATGCGCATAGGTGGATTCTTTTACGGCATTCCGCTGAGAGTGCAGCCATACCTCAGCCAATGCTTCAAAGGTCAGGTCAGTTCTTTTCAGGTTGTAGAACCCTGCCTCCGCTTTTTTCTGAATTAGCACCCGTTTGACTTCTACGTAGACCGTGCCATAGACGTAACCCCACTGGATTTTCCCCTCCGGTGTGCGTGCCTTGATGTACCGGCCTTCCCACCGACCATCTTTGCGTTTGCGTATATTTTCTCCCCGTCGTGCCATTTCTGTTTCCTCCTGCGACTTGGACCCCCATTTGACCACTTATTTTGTCCACCTTCATTTTTAGCTGGATTTTTCATGCAGAACTGGGCAATGTGCAAAAAACTTTCAGCTTCTGCGAGGTTTTTTCTAAGGTCATGTGGGATGCATTTGTAAGGATTTCTATTGATTCCCAGATATAACCATGATAAAATAAGAGAAGAATTCAAACAACGATGTCGAAAGATTGGTATCCTCCATTATCACTGTGGAGGATACCCCTTTATGCGGGAAGGGGCGAACAAGGTGGCATTGCGCCTGTTTGAGCACAACGAGAAAGCATATCGTGCGGCAGTCCGGATGATGAACCAGTATGGCAAAGCTGCCATTGTTCATCCCACCGGCACCGGAAAGAGCTATATTGCGTTCAAGCTGATCGAGGACAACCCGGAGAAGGTCGTGATCTGGCTTTCTCCCAGTGAATATATCTTCAAGACCCAGCTGGAAAGCCTGAAAAGGAACGACCCGGATTTTCCGTTGGCAAACGTTCATTTTTATACCTACGCCAAACTGATGTGCTGCACGCAGGCACAGCTGGACGAAATAGCAGCGCAGAAGCCTGCCTATATTATACTCGATGAATTCCACCGTGCCGGTGCGGAATGTTGGGGCGAAAGCACGGTGGCTTTGTTAAAGTTATGCCCGGGTGCAAAGCTTCTGGGGCTGACGGCAACAAACATCCGATATCTGGATAATAACCGCGACATGGCCGAAGAACTTTTCGATAGCCGTGTTGCGAGTGACATGACCCTTGGCGAAGCAGTAGTCAGGGGCATTTTGCCTGCCCCGAAATATGTGACCACAGTTTATCAGTACCAGAAAACGCTTGCAAAGTATCAGGCACGGGTGGACAACCTGCGGGCGCCGGGCATTCAGGATGTGAACCAGAAATATCTGGACGCGCTGCGCCGCGCTTTGGAACAAGCGGATGGTCTGGATAGGGTCTTTGCACATCATATCACGAATAAGACTGGCAAGTACATTGTGTTCTGCGCCAACAAGGAGCACATGGACGAGATGGTGTCCCATGTGCCGGAGTGGTTCGCAGGGGTCAACCCGGATGTGGTAGTGTATGAAGCCTACTCGGATGATCCGAACACTGACAAAGCCTTTGCGGACTTCAAGACAGACACCAGTGACAGGCTCAAGCTGCTGTTCTGCATTGATATGCTTAACGAGGGCGTCCATGTGGAGGGCATTTCCGGTGTCATTTTGTTCCGGCCTACGATTTCGCCCATCATCTACAAGCAGCAGATTGGTCGTGCCCTGACCGCCGGAGATACCGCAGCCCCGTTGATTCTCGATGTGGTCAACAACTTTGAGGGTTTGACCAGCATTTCCGGTCTGCAAAGTGAGATGCAGGAGGCTGTTCACCGGCTCTATGCCAACGGTGAAGGCGACAAGATCATCACTGAGCGGTTCGAGGTTATCGAGCAGGTGCATGATTGCCGGGTGCTGTTCGAACAGCTGCAGGCGAGCCTTTCTTCTGGCTGGGAGCACTACTTTTCTGAGGCGAGCATCTACTATGCGGAGCACGGCAATTTGAACGTTCCGAAACTGTATACGACGCCTAGCGGTCTGAGCCTTGGGGTGTGGCTGGTCACCCAGCGCCGGGTGCGCGAGGGACAGATCCAAGGCAACCTGACTGAGCAGCAGATCGCACGGCTGGACAGCATCGGGATGATCTGGGGCAACCGGAAGGAAATCGCGTGGCAGCACGGATTTGAGGTTGCAAAGAAATACCACGACACCTACGGAAACCTGATGGTGCCCGGAAAATATGTAGACCCGGACGGCTACCCACTGGGACAGTGGATCATCAAGACCCGACAGCAAAAGCTGAATGGCCGCTTGAAAGAAGAGCGCATTGCACAGCTTGATGAGCTCGGTATGGTATGGAACATTTTCGATGCCAAGTGGGAAAAAGCTTATGCGCTGGCTGCGGCTTACTATGAGGAAAACGGCAACCTGAATATCCCGCGTTCCTATGTGACAGCGGCTGGTGAACGGCTGGGACAATGGGTCGCAAGCCAGCAATGGGCGTACCCGAAAGGAAAGCTGACGGACGAACAGGTCGAGCGGCTGAACCGTATTGGGATGTACTGGGGCAACCGCAATGACCGCCAGTGGAACGAAGGATATCAGGAAGCGAAGCGCTACTTTGATGCCCATGGAGACTTGAACGTCCCGGCAGAATATGTGTCACCGGGCGGTTACAACCTCGGAAATTGGGTCAAGCGGCAGCGGTATACCCGCCATAATCCCCAAAAAAGCTGCGCTGTTCTGACAGAGGAGCGTATTGCAAAGCTGGATACCATCGGGATGCGGTGGGAGAAAAGCAATCCGAAGCTGCGCCGGTTAGAACTGGCACGAGAGTCCAAGAAGAAAAGTGAAAATCTGAATGTTTCGGCTAACCACAAAACGGGGGAAGATATCGGTTTGTGTAGTTGATAGCGCGACCCAAACAGTTGCTGTAATAAGGGTCGAAGAAGTTGCGTAAGACGTAAAAAGAAAAGCTAAAGGAGTTATTGGAGAGGATTATGTCAAAGTTTCAGCATGATGTGATGTTGAGGGTCGTAAAGATCCTGAATGTTCTGATGATCGAGTTGCCGTTTGCGGCCTGCTGGTTCCTGTACTACTCGCACCAGACCTATGCAAATCTGGCATGGGAGGGTCATTTTGCGATTTTAGGCCTGTTTTTTATCCTGTACATTGCACTCGGTAAAATCTACGATGCGTTCTGGATGTCGATGCAGCGGGTCTCAGAACTGGTGTACGGCCAGATCCTTGGCGCTATGGCAACCGATGGTATTTTGTACATCGTGATCTGCCTGATGTCCGCAAAGCTCTGCAACCTGTTGCCGGGTATTGCGGCAATCGTGGGACAGCTGGTGATGGCTGCGATCTGGGCATCTTGTGCACATAAATGGTACTACAAGACCTTCCCACCGCAGAAGACCGCTGTGGTCTACGATGTTCGTCATGGCATGGAAAAACTCATCAATGAGTACGGTCTGAGCCAGAAATACGATGTGCAGGTCACCTTGAGCGTGTCGGAGTGCTTGGAAGACCTGAGCATTCTGGACGGCATGGAGACTGTTTTTGTCAGTGGTGTTCACAGCCATGAGCGAAACATTATCCTGAAGCACTGCGTAGGGAAGGGCATCAATATGTTCGTCATTCCCCGCGTTGGCGACGTTATCATGAGCGGCGCATGGCCGATGCATATGTTCCATCTGCCGATGCTGCGCGTCGGTCGTTACATGGCAAGCCCGGAGTTCCTGTTCGTTAAGCGCGCGATGGACATTGTGATTTCGCTGGCAGCACTGATCATCCTGAGCCCGCTGTTCTTGATCACAGCTATTGCGGTCAAATCCGATGGTGGGCCCGCCTTCTACAAGCAGGTGCGCCTGACCAAAGACGGCAAGCAGTTCGAGATTCTGAAGTTCCGCTCCATGCGCGTGGATGCAGAAAAGGATGGCGTGGCACGTCTTTCTACCGGCGACAAGGATGACCGTATTACAAAGGTCGGTCATATCATTCGCGCTTGCCGTCTGGACGAGTTGCCTCAGTTGCTGAACATCCTAAAGGGTGATCTGTCTGTTGTTGGCCCCCGCCCGGAGCGCCCGGAGATCGCCGCACAGTATTGCGAGGAGATGCCGGAGTTTGCGCTGCGCCTGCAGGCAAAGGCTGGTCTGACCGGCTATGCCCAGGTATATGGCAAATATAATACCACCCCCTACGATAAGCTGCAGATGGATTTGATGTATATTGCCCATCCCAGCCTGATCGAGGATCTGAAAATTATGCTGGCAACCGTGAAGATCCTGTTTATGCCTGAAAGCACGGAAGGTGTGGCAGAGGGGGCGACTACGGCGATGGGGCAGGAGACGAAGTGATGCAGAATTACAGCGTTTTAATGTCTGTTTATCACAAAGAAAAACCGGAATATTTGAGACAGGCAATAGAGAGCATACAAGCGCAGACGCTCTCCACAAATGATTTCGTGCTGGTATGTGATGGACCTCTGAACGAACCATTGGATAGCGTAATCGCAGCGAAGCAACAGGAGATGGGTGAATCTCTGAATGTTGTCCGCCTCGCGAAGAACGGTGGACTTGGCAACGCACTCAATGAAGGCATCAAGCATTGCAAAAATGAGCTGGTTGCCCGGATGGACAGCGATGACATCGCTTATCCGGATCGATGTGAAAAACAGATCGCTGTGTTTAACACACATTCGGAGGTGAGTATTTGCTCCGGTATCGTGGAGGAGTTTACTATTGATCCGCACACCGTCGATACAAGGCGTGTGCCGCCCGAGACAAATGCGGAAATCGTAGAGTTTGCAAAGAAGCGCAATCCGTTTAATCACCCCTGCGTGATGTATAAGAAATCCGCAGTCGAGGCAGTTGGCTCCTATCAGGATTTCTATCTTCTGGAGGATTATTACCTCTGGCTTCGAATGCTGATGGCAGGATATCAGGGTTACAACATTCAAGAGCCGCTGCTCCATATGAGAGCTGGCTCGGATATGTATTTAAGAAGAGCCGGTTGGAAATACGCCAAGACGCAGGCCAAGTTGTTCAAATTTATGAAACAGCAAGGCTTTATTGGAGAAGGACAGTACATAAAGAGCTGCGTGATTCGCAGCGGGTCGGCGCTGGCTCCCAACTGGCTGCGGAAGTTTATGTTTGAGAGGGTATTAAGGGATGCAGGCTAAGACAGAAAACCGAAATCAATTTGTGGATGTCATGCGTGGCATAGCGATGCTTCTGGTTGTTCTGCAACATACAATGAGTGGATGTACGGTCGGAGCAGAAAACACATTTGTGTTTAATATTGCATGGTCCTTGCAGATGCCGTTGTTTATTTTAATCAGCGGATATGTAACGAAATATAGCCGCCCCATCTCTAACAGCAAGGGACTGTGGAAATATGTGAAACGCAGAACGGTTGCGTATATGCTGCCGTGGGCTGTATGGAGCTTTTTGGTTAGAGGCATCATCTTTGGAGAGGATGGTTTCTTAAACGTTAAGCATCTCCTGTGGAATATGGATTCAGGTTATTGGTTCCTTGCAACGATTTGGACGATTAGCATGATTTTTGGCATTGCCTCTTTCATTGCAGAGCGGGCGAGCAAAGAAAATCTGCTGAAGAAACAGATTGTACTTCTGGGGTGCTACTTGGCAGGAATGGTTCTGCTGGTTGGAATTGGCGTGATTTTAGGACTTTCGTTCTTTGCAATCAAATTGACGCTCTATTATATGCCTTTCTACTATGCAGGGTTCTTGTATGGTCAGTTTGATGACAGGATGAAGGAATCTGAGATTGGCAAAAAGATTATTGATAGTGTAGTTGCAATCTGCTTTGTAGTGTGGCTGTTCGTTATTCTTAGATTTCCGCTTTATGAGATGTCGGATGGCGGCTTTGCGATTATCTTGCGTGCGGCAACATCGTTGGCTGGATGTATTGCAGTATGTGGTCTCTGTAGGGGAATCTTCTCCAGTAAAATCGGGGGGGTACTCTTGCATGGGTCGGAGAGCACTTGTTGGAAGTGTATCTCACGCACTATCTGCTTCTCAGCTTGATCAAGTCGGACAAAGTGCCGATTCTGTACAGTCCGGTGGGGCTGGGCCTGGTTCTGGTCAACTATGTGATTACGGTAGCACTTACTGTGATGGCAATAGTGATGATGAACCCAAATGCCGTGCTGAGCTTTGTATTAACCGGAAAGAAAAAGTAAGGGAGTTTTTCCTTTGGGCAGGAAAACAAAGCTTAGAAATTTACATGATGCACGGTCTGCTTCTCAATATCTTCAAAAGCAGTGTTGCAATCCAATTTAGCAGTATTGAAGGGTATTTACTGACTGCCGGAAACTTCGCCCTGACAGTAGGGCTGTGTGCAGTAGTTATCCGTCTGCTCGATCAAAATGCCGTACTCAAGAAAGTATTAAATATTCGATAAAAGTTCAAAGGAGAAACGATATGCATCCGAGAGTGCTGATCGTAGGAACGGTTCCATATAACACAAAATCAACGTCACGCGCTTTTGATGCGTACTTTCACTATTGGGAGAAAGAGAATATTGCACAGATATTCTCTAATACAAAGAAGCCGTGCAAGGGGCATTGCGAAACGCTTTTCCAAATTACGGATCACCGTGTGTTGCAGCGGTGGATGGGGAAGAAAGTCGATACTGGCGTAATTTATCATTATGATGAGCTTGACACCGAGTGGAAAGACAATGATTTGGAACTCGGAAATGCAAAAGCAGAAGCTGCCTACAAGTTCGGTGGAAAGCATACGCCTCTTACACATTTGCTCAGGGGAATCCTCTGGCGTAAGAGATTCTGGTGCACGGAGAAGCTAAATAATTGGCTAGATGACTTCAAACCAGAATGCGTGTTTCTGGCTTTTTCGGACGACTATTTTATCCCGCAGATTGCAATGTATGTCGCCAAGAGATATAACGTGCCAATTATCTCCTGCATTGGCGATGACTACTATTTCAATGTGGAAAAAACGCTGAATCCGATCTATCACCTTTATAAATCGACCTACAAGAAATTGATTGACAAGGTTCTGGCTTGGCCGGGTAGTGCGATTTACATCAGCGATAAGATTCGGGATAAGTATAATTCGGAATTTGGACTGGACGGCGAAACGGTTTATTTGACTTCTACGGTTCAGCGTAAACCGTTCAGCGTAATTAACAAAGATTGCCCGGTTATTACTTACTTCGGAAATATCGGTATGGGACGCAACAACTCCCTGAACGATATTGGCTACGCCCTTGGAAAAATCAATCCAGAATATATGCTGGAGGTTTATTCCAACGAAAAGGACGAGCAGGTCTATTCTGTATTCAAGGACAATAAAAATGTCAAATATATGGGTTCTGTGCCGTACACGCAGGTTCAAAAGCGCATGGCAGAAAGCGACATAACTGTTATTGTAGAGGGATTTGAGGAAAAGGACATCAACCTTTCACGGTATTCACTCTCTACGAAGGCAGCGGACGCATTGGCGAGTGGTGCATCCATTCTAACATATGGCTCGCTAGAAAGCGGCATCATTGAGTATATGCAGTCAACGGATGCGGCAATGGTTTGTACGGATAAAGCTAAATTGGTGGATTCGATTACACAGCTGATTTCTAATCAGGAAATTCAAAAGAAATACTACGAACAGGCGATTGTGATGACAAGAGAGCATCATAATCTGCAGGCTAGCTGCAAGACCTCAGAAAATGTGGTTGCAAAGGCAATCCAACATATGAAATAAGTGGCAGAGGATACATGGTGATGGAGAATAACTTTTCAATTATTATTTCGACGTGCGACAAGTTTTCGGATTTGTGGGATGCACATGTTTTGCTTTTGAATCAGAATTGGGCAGACCGAAACGTGGAGACGTTTTTAGTAACCGATAAACCCACTGATCGTACTTTTGAAAATGTAACAGTGGTGGCAGCAGGCGAAGGCACGGAAATAACGGAACGTCTGAGAGCAGTGATGCCGCTGATTAAGACAGAGTATGTTCTCTTTACCTTGGATGACTATTTCCTGACGGAAAGGATTTCGACTCAGGCGGTCAACGAAGATATTCAGATCATGGAAAAGCATCAGATTGATTATCTGCGTTTGTTTGTTATGACCATGAAGAGTCTGAGAAACAGAAAAGCTGAGGAATTGGAACAGGGTATTTTTCTGCTGGACAATTATGCAGGTGACTACATTGTCAGTCTGTATGCAGGCATCTGGCGTAAGGATTTTATGGAAAAAACGCTGACGAAAACGCTGAATGCCTGGCAGTATGAGGTTGCGTTGACGAATATGGCACGACAGCTGAATGCCCGTTGCGCAGATAGCCGACGCGGGGAATTCCCTATTCTTGACGTGATTCGTAAGGGAAAGGTGCTGACGAAGGCACGCAAGTATTTCGATGAGAATCCTATTTATAAAGGTGACCGAGAGGATATGCGAGCTAAAGATGAATGGATGCTTGAATTCCGGACATGGCTGCGTGAGTGGCTTCCGAAGCCGCTGTTCAATCTCTCAAAGGCAATCATGAGGCGTAGAGGATATAAGTTCTTTAGTGATAATCAGTGAGGAGTACGAGTGATGCGTATTGTGCAGATCAATGGTGGAGCGAAAGGTAGCACCGGAAAAATCATGATGGGGATTGCCGATGTAGCAAGAGCGCAGGGACACGAGGTGATGTGCGCATCGCCTATCACCACAACAAATCGTGATGCGGGTGAGGATTGCGGCTATTACCGAATCGGAACATTCAATAGTCGCCGAGTAAATGTCGCTCTTGCTCGAATTACAGGTTTTAATGGTTGCTTCGCATGGTTCGAGACGTATAAGCTTTTGAAGAAGATAGATGAATTTAAGCCCGATATCATTCATTTTCATAATTTGCACGATTCATATATCAATTTACCGATGCTCTTTTCATATATAAAAAAACATAATGTCCCGACAGTATGGACATTGCATGATTGCTGGTCATTCACTGGGCAATGCCCGTACTTTACTATAGTAAGGTGCGACAAGTGGAAGACTGGTTGTCATAATTGCCCACAGTATAAGGAATATCCTGCCTCGTTTTACGATAATACGAAAAGAATGTGGAAGCTGAAGAAAAAATGGTTTACCGGCATTGGGAATATGACAATTGTAACACCGTCAAAGTGGTTGGCGGAACTGGCAAAGGAATCGTATTTGAAAGGGTATCCAATTGAAGTAATAAATAACGGAATCGATTTGGACGTTTTTAAGCCAACTCCGAGCAATTTTAGAGAACGCTATGGGATACCGGCAGAAACACACATTGTTTTGGGAGTTTCTTTTGCATGGGGGTATCGTAAGGGACTGGACTGTTTTGTTGAAATGGCGGAAAAATTAGGTGAGCAATATCAAATTGTCCTTGTCGGTACAGATGATGAGATTGACAAGAATCTGCCGCAAAATATTATTTCAATTCATCGAACACAAAATCAAAAAGAACTTGCCGAGATTTATAGCGCAGCGGATGTGTTTGCAATGCCGACAAGAGAGGAAAACTATCCAACAGTCAATATGGAAGCTATTGCGTGTGGAACTCCGGTTGTGACATTTAATACAGGGGGAAGTCCGGAGATGTTGAATGAAAAGGTTGACCGGGTTGTTCCTGTGGATGATGTCAATGAAATGATGAGTGAAATAAAGAATATCTGTACAGGGGTGGGCGATAAAGGAAGAATGAACGGACTTGACAGACTGTCTATGAAGATTAAGTTCCGCGAATATATTACTTTATATAATATGAGGTGCAACAAGTGAAAGTCGTTTTTGTTGTGTCGATTTTGTACATTTTTCTTTATGCGATGTACTTGAATTTGTCTTTTGCGTTTGGAAAGATAAGAGATCCCCGAAGGGATAATATGTATCTATGTATACTTGTTGTTGCAATGGCTGTTTTTGGAAGCAGTATTAATCCTCCTTCACATGGATGGGACTTGTATAGGCATTATCAGTATTTGGAAGCGTTAAGAACAGCCAATTATAGTTTTACTGATTATATGTTCAATTTCGACAATATTTTGGGAGGCGGAACAAGAAGCGGACTATATGGGTTTAAATTATACTTTTTTTTAATGAGTCGGTTCAAAAGCAATAGGTTGCTTCCTTTTGTTACCCTCCTTATTGTATATGGTATATGGTGCTATATTACGCAAGATTGGCTACAGAAAAAGAACAGAACGGAACTATTAGCACCATCGTTTTTGTTTTGCCTTGCAACGATGCCTTACGTGTATGTCAATACAGGAATTCGGAATGGCTTGGCAGCAAGTATAGTGGCGTTGGCTTTATATCGGGAATTTGAAAAGAATGGATCGCCAATTGTGACAGCGATGCTTTTAGTATTCTCTTGCACAATTCACAATGCTGTTATCATAGTAATCCCGTGTTGGATTCTTGCTCACTTTACAGTTAAAATGAGAACCATTTTCATCCTTGCTATTGGACTGGCACTATTGGAGCCTGTTGCACAACTTATATATGCTCAGTCAATTCCGGGTATTTCCCAAGCAGCTAACTTGTATTTACGCTACATAAAATCTGATGCATATTTCTTTTCGTATGGTTATCTAATAGTTGATATTATCTTTATATTACTGATAATCTATGCGTTTTACCAGCTTAATAAAAAAGATAATAGCAAGTCCTTATATAGATTTATATTAATATATGCACTTGTTGTTATGGCACAAATTGGACATTATGATCTAGTTTTACGACCCATGTATGTTCTTGCAATGCTTTCTGGGATTATTGTCAATAATTTGTATAGCTATTTCAGGTCTTACCTCGGAAAAAACGTAATATCAGTTGCTATATTTTGTGCATGGCTAACAGCCGTTGTTATACACGGTCCTGCGTATTTGTTGATGAGCTATCTGTGAGGAAAACAAAATGAAACGACAAGCGAACATTGAGTTATTAAGGATTGTGGCTATGCTCATGATTATCGGCAGCCATCTGGCGCTTCATGGTGTACAGAGCGACTGGAATGTATGGAGTGCTGGTAATAGGATTAATCGGGTATTTACCAGTTTTTTGAAACCCGGGGGGGGGGATAGGTGTTGCTGTTTTCTTTATGATTACAGGATACTTTAACGTGTGTAAAGAGAAGGTGTCTGCCAAGAGAACGATACAAGTGACAATCTTTTATGGATTCCTATGCGGAATGATAGGTGTTTTGCAAATAGTAAGAGGAAACGTTTCAACCGATAGCATCAAGAGTATTTTGCGCAGCTTTTTGTCACCAGTAATGGGGGGCTGGTGGTTTGTGACGGCATATGTTCTACTTACACTGATTTCCCCCACGTTGAACAAATATTTGTCAAACATTGGCAGTACCAAGTTCTTATTAGTGGTCGGAGCATTTTGGCTTTTTGAATACACTGTCGGCAATATCACAACGAACCAATATTTTCAACTGCAGAGAGCGGTAATGTTTTATTTGATTGGGGCATATCTAAGAAAGCAAAACACTTCACTCGGCAGAAAAATATATTATATTGTGGGTTTTGCATTGACATATTGTCTAAATGGAATTGTACAGTATTTCAGCGATGCAGCAATATCTGCTGGAAAAACTGGAATTACAAATGAAATAACAGTTTTTGCATCAAGCTGCGTGATTAATTCGGTGTTTGTAATTATTGAAGCAATTTGCCTGTTCCATTTATTTTTACAAATTAATATAAACTCAGAAAGAATTGTGACCATTGGACGAAGTGTTTTTGGAATCTACTTATTACATGATTCCCCTTTTACAAGAAATGTTATTTGGCATGATATTGTAAAAATAGAAAATCTTTATGCGATGAAAAATTATCCGATTCTGGCGTTCCTGACAATAATATGTGTATTTCTATCATGTTATATGTTTGAAAAAATTCGAAACACGTATCTTGAGAAACCAATAGAAAAGGGTGTCCATAGATGCTATATGCGTATAGGAAGTTTTTTAAATTTCGATAGGGAATATTGAATGTAATGGATTCATCTTCCCCTTTGGTAAAAAGTTAAAGGAAGAAAGGACGGCATAGAGTGGGGTATGAATAAAGTTGCCAAGAATGCGGTCTGGATCATAGGAATCAGAGTCGTACAAGCAGTTGTTGCGATGCTGATTAATATGCTGACAGCAAGGTATCTAGGTCCATCAGGATTTGGACTGATTACATATGCGTCTTCTCTGGTTGCATTTGTGCTGCCCATTATGCAATTGGGATTATGCAATGTTCTGGTACAGGAAATAGTCAATAATCCAAATGATGAAGGAAAGATACTGGGAACATCCATTACTTTGAGCTTCATCTCATCAATTTGCTGCATTGTAGGAGTCACAGCGTTTGCATTTGTTGCGAATCCGGATGAGCCTACGACAATTTTGGTTTGTTTTTTGTACAGCCTTATTTTGATTTTCCAGGCATTTGATTATGTGGAATACTGGTATCAGGCCAAATTGATGTCAAAATACACATCAATGATTAGCTTGGTGGCGTATATTGTCGTATCAATCTATAAAATTTTTCTGCTTGTAAATGGAAAAAGTGTGTACTGGTTTGCAATCTCTAATGCATTGGACTATGTCCTAATATCTTCGGGAGGGTTACTGCTTTATCGAAAACTAGGTGGAAGTAAATTGAAATTTTCAATTGAGACAGGAAGGATGATGTTTGAAAAGAGCAAGCATTATATTCTGTCATCCATGATGGTTACGGTTTTTGCTCAAACAGATAAGATAATGTTAAAGATGATGCTGAACGAATCCGCAACTGGATATTACGGGGCGGCTGTCACATGTGCGGGCATGACGGGCTTTGTTTTTACAGCGATTATAGATTCTTTTCGACCGTCAATTTTTGAAGGTCTAAAAGATGGAAAGGATGTCTTTCGCCATCGGTTGACGATGCTATATTCGATTGTTATATATCTTTCATTGGCGCAGAGTGTCGTCATGACGCTGTTTTCAAGATGGATTATTTTCATTCTATACGGGACGGCATATAATCCAGCAATAAGCGCACTTCAAATTATAGTATGGTATACAACTTTTTCCTACATGGGATCGGTTCGTAATATATGGATTCTTGCGAATGACAAACAAAAGTATTTATGGCAAATCAATATGTTCGGTGCGATTGCTAATGTGATTATAAACGTGCTTTTAATTCCGCGAATGGGGATCAATGGAGCGGCGGCGGCGTCTCTAATTACGCAATTCTTCACTAATGTTGTAGTGGGCTATATTATAAAGCCCATAAGAGGGAACAATAAAATAATCGAGGAAGCGTTGAAGCCAAAATATCTTCTGGATGCAGCGAAAAAACTTAGAAAGAGTTCTTAAAATGAATTTGAATGTTAGGAATGAAAATAAGCTCAGAGGTCAATGAACTGAATTTTATTAGTGATTTGACTCGACTTCAAGTCTAACGATTAAATATATAGATCCATCGAATCTATATGGATGTGTATCATGAAACTGCTGATGTGTTTTTGAACATGAAAAATGAGTTGAAGAGAATTAGTCGAAGAGAACAGACGAAAGCTGTTCTTCAAGTATAAACACTATTTGTTGAAATAACAGGAGGAAAACTAAAATGTCTGCATTTGATAACGCAACCCTTATGATCACTGGTGGTACCGGTTCTTTTGGTTCTACCGTTCTGAAGCACTTCTTGGATTCTGACCTGAAGGAGATCCGTATCTTCTCTCGTGATGAGAAGAAGCAGGACGATATGCGCCATGAGCTTCAGGCCAAGCATCCCGACACCGCCAAGAAGGTGAAATTCTACATCGGTGATGTCCGCAATCCTCAGTCTATCCGTGACGCTATGCCCGGTGTTGACTACATCTTCCATGCTGCTGCTCTGAAGCAGGTTCCTTCCTGCGAGTTCTTCCCCATGCAGGCCGTCCAGACCAACATCATCGGTACTGATAATATGTTGCACGCCGCCATTGATGCCGGTGTCAAGCGTGTCGTCTGCCTGTCCACCGATAAAGCAGCCTACCCCATCAACGCCATGGGCATCTCCAAGGCCATGATGGAGCACGTCATCTACGCCAATGCCCGTGTGGCTGCTGAGCGTGGCGGCACCACCATCTGCTGCACCCGTTACGGCAACGTCATGTGCAGCCGTGGTTCCGTTATCCCTCTGTTCATCGACCAGATCAAGGCTGGTAACCCCATCACCATTACTGACCCCAACATGACCCGCTTCCTGATGAATCTGGACGAGGCTGTGGATCTGGTTATGTTCGCCTTCCAGCACGCCAATCCCGGCGACCTGTTCATCCAAAAGGCGGATGCCTCTACCATCGGCGATCTGGCTAAGGCTGTCCAGCAACTCTTCGGCGATACCGGCACCAACATCATCGGAACTCGTCACGGCGAGAAGCTGTTCGAGACCCTGATGACCCGTGAGGAACGTCTGCGCAGTGAGGATATGGGTCATTATTTCCGTGTTGCCGCTGATAACCGTGACCTGAACTACGACAAGTTCGTGGTCAAGGGCGAAGTACATACCATGGCAGATGAATCTTACACCAGCCACAACACCGAGCGTCTGG
>OGRM01000704.1_pt1 | contig 26660 bp, 19 predicted proteins | sample 1553491 | NCBI WGS metagenome assembly OGRM01 (sample SAMEA2580110, study PRJEB22360) | human gut metagenome | biome: human gut; feature: human-associated habitat; material: faeces | place: Denmark | collected 2008/2010
AAGGTAGGCTGCGCGGAGAGGCCGACATCGCCTGCAGCGCGAGCTGCTCGAGCCCATCTTGCGTGTCTGCCGCCCATGCAGTTCGTACCGTCGCGGGAATCTCGTGTGCCTGGAGAATGCCGAGCAATACGCCAACACGCCGATTGAAGAGATCTTCCTGCACTCCCGGGCAGCACACCAAAAAATCGCTGCTGCCCATGCGGAACACCCAAGGACGTCGGAAATTTTCCAGCAGCATGTGCGCCAACTCTTTGGGAGCGGCATCGCCGGCACCGTGGCCAGCATGCCTGTTCGCCTTGCGAACGCCAGAAAGCTCGCAGCAGATCACGCCGGCACATTCGGCGGGGTCGGCCCGCAGCGCAAAACGATAGAAACCGCGTCTATTCGATACGCCCGTCAGCGGGTCCTCCGTATTATTTTCCTCGCGTAGATTGAGCTCGTCGCGATAGGCGAGCGTGGCCGCGAGCAACTTCACGATAATGTTCGCGGGAACTTCGCTCCTGCACCCGTCGGTATCGCTTTTCTGCGCACCGTCGAGGTAAAGCACGCCGTGCATTGCCCCGTTATCTCGAGCGCCTTCCCACTCGAGTGAGATGAGCGCGGCACCTCGGGGTACCTGCGCCTCCAGCGCCTCCGCGGGCACATGCTGCAGATGCTGCATTTTGGAGTGCACGCCCGCGGCGCACCACTCCTGCGTGTTGCAGAAATCTCCACTAGCACGCTCCTCGAACAGCCCCACGCGCGAGCATTGGTATGTAGTTCCTAGGCATTCAAGCAGGTTTGCCACTGATTCGTTGGGATTATCCGAAGAGGTCACGCATGCGAGCGCGCCGTCGATGAGTCTTTCATTGAGGAGGAACCGCTGGGCTTGGGTGTTCGTGGGTGCAGTCATCTCGAGCCAATCAAATCGTTACCAGCTCTGCATTATCCCCCGCCGCAATGACCAGCGAGAACCGACCCCGCGGCGGCGATGGCAATGACCAACGAGAACCGACCCCGCCGCCCCGCGCAGCCTGCACAACCACGCCCGCAGCTGGTAATTAGACCTTCGAGCGGCTATTATGTCAGCTTGGCTGCCTTGGGACGGGGCCTTTTTCTGCTGTCAACTGTTATGGGATTGTATGGACGTCGTATTAAAAGCTATCGCCAGTGTGCTCTCGCTCATCGTTCAACCGTGTTATGACCTCACCGGAAACTGGTGGATTTCCATCCTCCTTTTCACTTTGATAACAAAAGTGATCTTGATGCCCATGGCGCTGTGGGTGCAGAAGAACAGCATCGTCATGGTCCAGCTCATGCCCGCGCTCAACCGTCTCAAGGTCAAGTACTTCGGTGACCGCGAGACCATCGGCGAAAAGCAAAACGCGCTCTACAAAGAGAAGCACTACCATCCTATGCTCAGCCTGATTCCGCTGGCAGTCCAGATCATCATCCTGTTCGGCCTCGTCGACGTCATCCACGGCATCACCGACAACGGCGCGCCGGGCACGGAGTTCCTCGGCATGGTCCCCATCGAAGACGGCGGGCTGTCCTGGCTCATGCCCCTGTTTGCCGGCCTGTCCGCAGTCGTGATGGGCTTCGCGCAAAACCGCATCAACCCGCTGCAACGCGAGCAGTCCACGGCTGAAAAGAACATGACGAACGGCCTGTCCATCGCATTGTCGCTGTTCCTCGGCGTGTTCGTCGCGGGCGGCATGGCTTTCTATTGGGTCTGCTCCAACCTCTCCTCCATTTTGGTCCAGGTTGTTTGCAACATCTGCATCAAGCCTAAGAAGTACATCGACTACGACGACCTCAATGCGAGTCGCGACGAGTTGGAAAAACTGCAGTCGCTCGGCAAGGAAAAGACCAAATGGTACAAGCGCAACCCGCTTGCCAAGCGCGAGAAGCACGACTACAAGTTCTTCTTCAACTCTGTGAACAAGCACATCGTCTTCTACTCCGAGGGAAGCGGCTTCTACCGCTACTACAAAGGCGCGATCGAGTGGTTGCTCGCCAATTCCGACATCCGCATCCACTATGTCACCAACGACCCCGACGATCAGATCTTCGAGATCTCGCGCGAACATCCGCGCATCTTCCCGTATTACATTGGCGAGAAGAAGGCTATCACGCTCATGATGAAGATGGATGCAGACGTCGTCGTCACCACGCTCGAGGACCTGGATACCTACTACATCAAGCGTTCGTACGTGCGCAAGGACATCGAGTACGTGTTCATGTTCCATCACATGTCGAGCACGCACCTCGTGGCACAGAAAGAGGCGTACGACCACTACGACACGATTCTGTGCGTGGGCCCGCATCAGGAGAAGGAAATCCGAGCCGCCGAGAAGCTCTATGGGCTCCCCGAGAAAAAGCTCGTCGAATGTGGCTACGATCTGCTCGACAAGACCATCGAATCGTACGAGGCGCTCGACAAGGCGGAAAACAGCAAGCCCGTCGTGCTCATTGCGCCGTCATGGCAGGAAGACTGCATTCCCGATTCTTGCATCGACGACATCATCAGACCGCTTCTCGGCGGCGAGTATCAGATTGTCGTCCGTCCGCACCCCGAGTACGTCAAGCGCTATCGCCCGCGCTGGGATGCGATTATCGAGCGCTACGCGGGGGTGCCCGACGATCAGCTCAGGTTCGATGACTTCCGTACCAACACGTCCATCTACTCGTCCGACGTCATGATTACCGACTGGTCGTCGGTCGCCTTCGAGTTCTCGTTTTCCACGCTTAAGCCGACGCTGTTCATCAACACCAAGATGAAGGTTGGCAACCCGCATTACGAGGAGCTTGGCATCGTGGCGAAAGACATCGCATGGCGCGATGAGCTCGGAGTCTCGCTCGACCCCAACGACTTGGGCGGTATCCGGGAAGTCATCGACGATATGGTCCAGAACCAGTCGAAGTGGCATGACCAGATAGAGCGGGTCAGGTCCGAGTCCATCTTCAACGTCGGCCATGGCGCCGAGCTCGCGGGCAGGTACCTGCTCGATGCTGTGATCGAACACCAGGAAGCGAAAGAGGCTGCAAACAATGACTAGTAAGCGCGTAATTCTGGGGGCTTACGACGCCCTGAGCCTGTTGGTCATTGCGGCGGTAGCGTACCTGACGCTTGCGCAGCCGGCATTCGCATATGTTGACCCGTCGATTATGACCTACACGATCCAGGCGCTCGCCGGCGTTGCCGTCGCGCTGTCGACCGTGTTGGCGGTCGCGTTCAGGCGCGTGCGCAACAAGCTGGTCAAGCTCCTGGGCATCGACGAGAACGCCAACAAGGAGGTCGAGGGAAAGGTTCAATGCACGGCTGACGCGCAGGTGCTCGCCCAGGCAGACGAGCAGGCTCGCGCGTACAAGCGTGGGGATGCGGCGCGCAAGAAGGGCACTGGCAAGATATCGCTGTCCCGCCGCATCGTCATGGCGGTGCTCGTGTCCGCGTTCTTCGCCTTCACCATCTTCTTCGTGGCGCCGGTGGAGATCGTCTTCGGCAACAGCGGCGGTCTTATGCTCGCTGCAAAATCGCTGTGGCCGGCGGCGCTGCCCGTAACGCTCGTGGTGTTCGCCGTGCTCGCCGTCGTCTTGAGCTGCCTGCGCGGCAAGGCGTTCAACATCGTGCTGCTCATCGTGTTCTCGCTCGGCCTGGCTGCCTACCTGCAGGCCTTCCTGCTCAACGGCGTGCTGCCCATCGCCGATGGGCGCGACGTCGACTGGGGCATCTACTGGCGGCGCACGGCGGCGTCGTGTGTGATGTGGGTGGTCGTCATCGCCGCGCCGCTCATCTTGAGCCATTTCTTTAGGAGCGGCACGCGCGTCGCCGCCACGCTGCTCAGCGTCTTGCTGGTCATCATGCAGGCAGTGGGCGTGGGCAGCCTCATGGTCAGTCCGGCGGCAAGCTCCTACGGAAGCGCCGAGGGTGCAGGCGCCTCGTATCCCAACGATGGCTTCAACGTGACGGAGGAGGGTCTGTTCGACGTCTCGGACAAGAGCAACGTGGTGGTCTTCGTGCTGGACACCTACGACACCAAGATGCTTCAGCAGGCGGTGGCCGATCGCCCGGGTATGCTCGACGGCTTCACGGGCTTCACGTGGTATCAGAACAGCACCGGCTCGATGATTCCCACCGAGTTCGCCGTCCCGTTCCTGCTGACGGGCGAGACTCCGCAGGTCGGCGAGGGTTTCGAGACTTACTACGACAATCGCTACCTGCGCAGCGACTTCCTCGAGGATATGAATGCGGCAGGTTACAGCCTGGGTTTGTATTCGGACACGATTCAGTACGAGTACACACCTGAGGGGGAAGGCTGGAAGCAAATCGGCTCCCAGACCATCAACCTGCACCCGCTTTCCGCTGACAAGGCAATGGACTTCAACGGGGCGGTGGGTGCGCTAACCCAGATGGGCCTGTATCGCGATGCGCCGTGGGTCCTCAAGCCGCTGCTGTGGTTCAACACCGACGAGATCAACCAGGCGATTGTCAACGATGTCGACCAGGCGCCGGGCAACACGCCCTACAAGATGGATGACGCTGGCTACTACGATGCGCTGAAGAGCACGAAGCTGTCTGTCGATGACGACAACAGCGGTCAGAATGGCTCGTTTAGGTTCATCCACCTGCTCGGCACGCACGTGCCGTACGTGCTGGGCGAAGACGGCAAGGTTGCCGCCGATGGGACCGCGACGCTCGAGACGCAGGCGATCGGCTCGATGAAGATGGTGAGCGAGTATATCGACCAGCTCAAGCAGATTGGGCAGTATGACAATACGACCATCGTCGTGACTGCCGACCACGGCGAATGGTACTTCACGGATACCCCCATCGATCATACGTCGGTCCCGATCATGCTGGTCAAGCCTGCGCAGTCGGCAGATGCAGATGCGCAGCCCCTTCAGGTTTCACACGCGCCCGTGAGCCATATGGATTTCCAGGCGACTATCCTCAAGGCGATGGGCGCGGACTATTCCAAGTACGGCACGCCCATGGACGAGGTCGCAGACACGCCGCGCACGAGGTACTACTACATGACAACGCACGTTAACGGCCATGATGGCGATTGCCTCAAGTGGGAAATCGACGGCGATGCGCTCGACTTCAGCACTTGGCATCTCACGGGAGACAAATGGACCGTGCGCAACGCCATTGGGCGCTGGGGCGACGACTACGAGAAGTTTGACCCCGCGGTTGGTCCGGAGAAGCGCGACAAGTAACCCCTCTATGACCAGGGGGAACCGACCCCGCGGCGGCGACGGCGATGACCAGGGAGAACCGACCCCGCGGCGGCGACGGCGATGACCAGGGAGAACCGACCCCGCAGGCAGACCGACCCCGCAGGCAGACCTCGTGGCGATTGCTATACAATTGGTCTCCAAAAGGATGGGGTGCCAAAAAAGTAGCCCGAGGTAGAAAGCGCATGGTGGTTTCGTGATAGTTGGAAAAGTTGCGAGGGGGGTCGCACGGAGGCTGCGTCCGGAGCGTCCCGTGCCTCTGAAGGACAGGTTTCCCATCGATGCCTGGACCGACCCCAACTATCAGGAGTGGTTCGACCGTCACAAGGCGTCGGCCGAGACGCTCGCCGCGCAGCGTGTGCGCCGTTTCGATTCCGCGCCCACATTCAGCATCGTCGTGCCTCTCTTCGAGACGCCGCTCGACTACTTGCACGCGGTGGTTGGCTCCGTCCAAGCGCAAACGTATCAGGGCTACGAGCTCGTGTTGGTCAACGCGTCGCCCGAAAACGACGAGCTGCGCCGTGAAGTCGAGAAGCTGACACGCGACGACGAAAAGATCGTCCACGTCGTCCTCGGCGGCAACTACGGCATCACCGAGAATACGAACCGCGGCATCGAGGCGGCGAGCGGCGATTTTCTGAGCTTCCTCGATCATGACGACTTCCTCGAGCCGGACACGCTGTTCGAGTTCGCCTCTGCTCTCGAGAGCGACCCGCTCATCGACGTCCTGTACTGCGATGAGGACCTGGTCACGGTCGATGACAAGGGCTGTCACAACATGCACCCCTTCTTCAAACCGGACTACTCGCCGGAATACCTGCTTTGCAAGAACTACGCCATCCACCTCATGACCATTCGCCGGACGATCGTGGAAGATATCACGGACCGCACTGCGGTGTACGATGGGGCGCAGGACTACAACATGATTCTCAATGCGGTCGAGCGGGCGCGCGCGGTGCACCATGTTCCCCGCGTGCTCTATCACTGGCGCATGAGCGAGAAATCGACCGCCGCAAATACGAGCGCGAAGCCCTACGGGCGCGTCGCCTCCCGCTTGGGCGCGAAACGTCACCTGGAGCGTATGGGCGAGCATCCGGCGATTTTCCCCACAAAAATCGTCAACCTGCACTCGCTGTGGTTTGCCCCAGACGCAGAGGACCTGGTCACGGTCATCATCGCTGGAGATGACGACGTCCAGAAAACCGCCATCACGCTCACGTATCTTGCCCAGACGAACAGTTACCCCAACCTCGAGGTGATTGTTGTCGCACCGCAGGAACTTGCGGACGTCGACCTCATCGACGGTGAGGAGCACGCATTCATCGCGTGCGCGCAAACGGCAAGCGCCGCGAAAAAACTCAATGTGGGGGCGGCAGCTGCGCACGGCGTGTACCTGCTGTTTTTGCAGGCTGGCAACTACTTCATGTCCCCGGAGCCGGTCGAGCAACTGCTCGGCATGTGCGGTCGAGTGGGCGTCGGCGCAGTCGGACCCAAGCTCTTGTACTGGGATGGCGAGGTGCGCAGCTTTGGCGTCGCTTGCACGAGCAGGCGCATCATGCCCCTGTACCGTGGCTACCCCAACGATTTTCCCGCGTACCAGTGCACTTTGGAATCGTTCCAGAATGTCTCGGCTGTCGAGTTTGACGGCATGATGGTCGCGCGCGAGCTGTTCGAGGAGGTCGGTGGTTTCGACCCGGGGTTCGCCGGGCCCATCGGGTGTGCCGATTTCTGCACGTCGGTGCGGCAGCGCGGCAGGCGCATCGTGACGTCGCCAAACGTGCGGCTGCACACGGCTGACAGGTGCCCGGGCGAACGATATAATGCCACGAAAAATTGTCCGGAATTCAGCGAGGCGGACACGCGGCGCTACGACGAGAAGTGGCCCGACGCTCGCAAAGGCGGCGACCGCTTCGTGAACCCGAATCTCGACCAGGCTTCCGAGTACTTTCAGGTGCAGGGCAGCCCCCTGGTAAACGTAGAAAGCGAGACAAGCGAGTGACACATTTCAGGCTTGCAAACGTCCTGTTCGCCTCCGATGATTTCATGGTGCAAAACTCCGAACTGTTCTACCGCAGCAAGGGCATGACGCGCCCCGACAGCGATGGGAGTGCGCTTGCCTTCACCGGCGAGGTCGACTTTCTGACGTACTTCAATGCCTTTTCCAATGCGAAGTGGCGCAAGTACGCCTCGCTCGACAACGTCTGGCTTCACCTTGAGCTTTCCGGTGCCCCCTGCGACGTCGTGTTCGAGGAGCTTGGACAGGACGGCACGGTCCATGCTGCGCAGACACCGCTCGCGCAGGTCGCGGCCGCTGCAGATGCGCAAATCGTCGATGTCCAGCTGCCGGATTCGACGTCGGCGCTCGTGGGCTTCAAGCTCGTGAGCAAGGGCGAGGCACGCGTGTCCAGCGCGTGCTTCTACACGGTGGTCGAAGAAGAGAAGATTCGCCCGGTCAAGCTGGCAGTTTCCACGACCACGTTTCGCAAGGAGGAGTTCATCCTCCCCAACATCGAGACGATCAAGCGCGATGTCCTGGGCAGCGACGAGCCCATCGCGCGCAGCTTCCACCTGTTCGTGGTCGACAATGGTCGCACCCTCGACGCGGCGGAGCTTTCCGATAATGGCGTTACCGTGCTGGCAAACCCCAACGTGGGCGGCTCGGGCGGCTTTGCGCGCGGCATGATGGAGGCCATGGACAGTCCCGCGGGCTACACGCACGTTCTGCTGATGGACGACGACGTGAAGGTCTTCCCCGAGAGCTTCAAGCGCACGTTCAACTTGCTCTCACTGGCCAACGAGTACTACAAGGACGCGTTTGTCAACGGCGCGATGCTGTCGCTCGAAGAGCCAACGCTGCAATACGAAGACGTCGCCCACATCCTCGACCATGCGGCGTATCGCGCGGTCAAGGGGCAGTACCACGTGGGGGAACTGGCCGACATCGCCGAAAACGAGCACGTCGACGTCGAGGTGCCCAACGCCTACGGTGCCTGGTGGTTCAGCTGCATCCCGGTGAGCGCCGTGAGGGAGCATGGTCTGCCGCTGCCCTTCTTCGTGCGCTGCGACGACGTCGAGTACGGCGCGCGCTGCAACCCAACCTACATGGTGATGAACGGCATCTGCGTGTGGCACGCGAGCTTCGAGGGCCGCTACAAACCGTCGGTCGATTGCTATCAGTACTACCGCAACTTCCCGATCATGATGGCCGTCGACGGCAAATGCAGCGAGTTCTACTTCAAGCTCCACCTGCGCAAATCGTTCTACAGCTTCCTGCGCCACCTGTACTATGATGCCTGCGATCTGATCCTGGACGGCATCGAGGACTTCATGAGGGGTCCCCAATTTCTCGAGGAACCGCGCGGCGAAGAGCTTATGAAGTCGAATGGGAAGAAGAACGAGAAGTACTTCGATTACAAGGACCTCGACCAGAACGTGGTCGGCAGCCTTGACCTCGATGGCTACGCCGAAGACTCCTTCCCCGGGTTCGGGATGGTTGCCCGCGTGATGGGGCTTCTGCCCTTCAACCTGCACATGCTGCCCAAGGGCATGCTCAAGAAGAACCCCGCGGTGACGCACTATTCGCTGCACATCGCTCCGTGGACGTCGACCATGTGGCATGCGACGCAGGTCGCGCTCAACCCGCGCACGCGCCAGGCAGCCATCCGGACGATTGACTACGACCGTTACCACGAGCTGCGCAAGCGCTACAAGCGCGTGATCGGCGACTACAACCGCCGCGGCGGCGAGATTCGCAAGCAGTATCGCGATGCGATGCCCTATTTGACCGGCGAGGAGTTCTGGAAGGCCTACCTGGGGCTTTAAGGCTGGCCACGCAGGCATCTGCCAGCAAACAGGAGGGGGAGCACCGCCATCGGGCAATGCTCCCCCTCTCGCATAACGCTTGTGCTGCGTCGCGTTGCGCCCTTACTTCTCCGGGTTCTTGAAGTCCTTCACGAAGCGGTAGCCATACCCGCGCACCGTCTCGATGACGCCCGGGTTGAGGCCGACGCTCGCCAGCTTGTCGCGCAGGCGCTTGATGTGCGTGTCGACGGTCTTGGTCTCGACGACGTACTGCCAGTCCCAGGCCTCCTTGAGCAGCTGCTCGCGGCCCAAGACGGTGCCGGCGTGGCTCATGAGCGTGACCAGCAGCTCGAACTCGCGTGGGGTGAGCTCGATTTCCTTGCCGTTGTAGGTGGCGCGATGGCCGGCCTCGTCCAGGTGGATGCCGCTCACGTCGAGCACGCGCGCGCCCTCGACCGCCTCGGCGCCACCTTGGGGCGCGCGGCGCAGCAATGCGTGCACGCGGGCAAGAAGCTCGCGGATGCCAAACGGCTTGGCCAGGTAGTCGTCGCCGCCCAGCTCGAGCCCGACGACCTTGTCAAGCTCGGTGTCGCGGGCGGAAAGGAACAGCACCGGCACGTTGCTCTTGGTGCGGATGCGCCGGCATACCTCGTAGCCGTCGATGCCGGGGAGCATGACGTCGAGGATGATCAGGTCGTATTCCTTGCCGAGTGCCATCTCGACGGCGGTGTCGCCCGCATTGGCGATGTCCACCTCGTAGCCCTCTTTGGAGAGGTTGTAGCTCACGAAGTCCGTGATAGACGGCTCGTCGTCGACTACCAGAATCTTCTGCTCGTTGTTCTCGTCCATGTATGCCCCTTCCAGGGAACGGGCGCACGACGCGCCCTGTTACGTTTTGTTGTCATTGTACGCATCGGAGCGGGGACAGAAGGTACGCTGTAACGAAACCGTAGCGTGTCCGAACGGGGTGCGCGCAATGCAGAGCCAGCAAGGGAGTCTCATGCTTCTCACCGTCGACATCGGAAACACCCAAACGGCAGTCGGCCTGTTCGAAGGGCCCGATTTGCAGGGCAGTTGGCGCTTTACCACGCGTTCGGTCGACACGGTGGACGAGATTCACTTCAGCTTGGCGGGCCAGCTCAGGCTCAGCGGCTTCGAGCTCGACGATGTCACCGACATGGTCATCGCTTCTGTAGTGCCCGTGCTCACCTTGAGCTGGGCGCAGGCAGGCGAGCGCATCACGGGCAAGAAGCCCATTGTGGTGGGGCCCGGGGTCAAGACGGGGCTTCCCATGCGCTACGACAATCCGGCAGAGGTCGGCGCGGATCGTGTCGCAGACGCCGTTGCCGCCATCAGCGAATACGGCGCCCCCGTGGTGGTTGTGGACCTGGGAACGGCGACGAACATCGAGGTCATCGACAAGAGGGGGCGCTTCCTCGGCGGCATTATCGCGCCGGGCCTTGGCATGGGGTCGATCATGCTGGCACAAAAGACCGCGCGCCTGCCGGAGGTCGAGCTCACCATGCCCGCCCACGTCATCGGAACCAACACGAACGACGCGATTCGCTCGGGCCTGTTGCGCGGCGAGGTCGCGCGCATCGACGGACTCGTGCGCATGATCTTCGACGAGCTCGGCTACGAGGCGCCGGTTGTCGCGACGGGCGGCTATGCGCACGCGATTGCCCGGCTCTCCAAGACCATCACCGACCACGACCAGATTCTCACGCTCAAGGGTCTCAGGCAGATCTTCGAGCGCAACGAGTAGGAGACGAACATGGGGTTCGGCAACAGCGCGAACGTGCGCGGAAAGATCAAGTACGGCGAGCGCGAGCAGTGCGACTGTACAGGCGACCTGTTCAAGCAGAAGATGCCGGCGGAAGTCGTCGACTATCTCGAGAGCATCGACATGCCGCCCAACGTGTGCGCCTACCTGCACGACACCTTCAACGACATCATGCTCGAGGAGGCGCGGCAGGCGCAGTTCGTGAGCGACGTGAGCCACGAGATCCGCACGCCGCTTACGGCCATTCGCGGCGCAGCCGAGACTCTTGCCGAAGGCGACGTCCCGCATGAGATAGCCCAGCGCTTTCTGCATCAGATCATCAGCGAGTGCGACCGTCTGACCCGTATGGCAAGCGACCTGCTCACGCTGCAGAAGGCGCAGGGACAGGACATGGAGCTCACGCGCATCAACCTGCGCCAGGTCGCGGACAACTGCGCGCTGCTCATGCAGGGGCTCGTCGAAGAGCGCGGCGTCGACCTCGAGGTCGTGGGCGAGGCCCCGGACGTCAACGGCAATGCCGACGCGGTCAACCAGATACTCGTGAACCTCATCGAAAACGCGAGCCGGTACGCGGGCGAGGGCGGGCACATCCGCGTCGAGATTGCCTCGTCGAGCAACGGGTACTCCGTCATCGCCGTCAAAGACGACGGGCCGGGTTTTGGCGACGAGGTGCCCGAGCACCTCTTCGACCGCTTCTACCGCGCGGACCAGAGCCGCGCGCGCTTCAAGGGCAGCGGCAACAGCGGCTTGGGGCTGGCCATCGTCAAGGCGCTGGCAGAGGCGATGGACGGCACGGTCGAGGCGGCGAACCTGCCCGACCATGGAGCGGTCTTCATCGTGGCTATCCCGAGCCTGCCCCCGGCGGACTGGGAAGAGACGGCGCCGTGTGCGCGCCTGGACGAGACGATTGACAAGTCGGTGCTCAAGACCAACGGCTAGACGCTGCTCATCATTTGAGGCAGATGTTTATTCTACGCTGGGCATCATCGAAGATATGCTGCGCCACTTCTGCTGCCTGACAAAATCCTCTGCCCTCGTATGAAGCGCTCGCTTGCATAATTGCATCGCCAATCTGCGTGGCAAGCCGCTTCAGTGAACTCTCTGCGAGCGCACGCGGTATGCCTGCCTCTTGTGCCGTTTCCAAGATGCTCTCCACCGTGACATCGTCGATGAGGCGAGACGGACACAGGGCAACGCCCATCTCACGATTCAGGGCGGGATATATCGTTGTGCAGGAGATATCGTATGAAGGCGAAAGCTCGCGCCCGGTCCATGGCTCGTTCCATACGAGCGAATAGTTCTTCAGATGATTGTCGCAATTGCCGATAAGGTAATCGAAGAGAAGACGCTCGAAAAACACGATTCGATCTCCAAAAGGATTATTCGAGGATTTCGAGATGACGTTTGATGCCAACATGGCGAAATGCCCGTCTGTTGGCTCGTACTTCATCTCCGAGAGAAGACCTGCCGCCTGGCAAAGGTCTTCTTGATGGAGGCGCGTGATTGTTCCGTCATCGTCGATGGCGCGATCAAAACGCCTCGTGGCAAGAATGGGCCCATTGCTGGTCGGTATCAGTTGCGAGCTCGCGACTTCGAAATCGCAAAGCCGCGCCGCTTCGAGACAGATTGCTTCATTGAGGACTTGATTTTCAAATGTTCCGTCCGCGGCCTTCAAAATATGGGTGGTAGGCGAAAACCCCACGGGCAGCGCCCAGCCGGCTAGGATATCCGCCCCTGTGTGATGCAGTCCGAGTTTGCTCTGGGCGCCTGCGAGCGAAAGCCGCGTGGCCATGCCTGCATTCAGAGCGGCAGTCTTTGGACGGGATGCAAAATCTTCCAGAAACGAGAAGTCGATATCCTCATACTCATTTTGCCAGCATGGAGGTTCGTCGACGCGGCTCAAAACGAGCGCCCCGATTGATTCGCTGTTCAGGCGCGCGAGCATGTTTGCGTAGTCTCGGGCGCTCACATGCATTGAGTTGGCGAACAACCCTCTCATCTCGCCCTCCGGCAACAGACCTTCGAAAAAGCCTGCGGGCTGGGCGTCTTGTCTGTCAAGGGGGAGTGACAGAGAGATTTCAGCCGCGTCTGCGGTAGCAAGGTAGTCATCGTGATACGAAAAAACGAGGGAGGAATCTTTATAGAAGACCATCCCGACTGGTTGGAACTCATGATGACGCTCACGTGACACGACGAGCTGCCCCGTCCCCCCTGTTCCTGCCATGATTATTGCCCTCCCCGCGTACGGGCAAGGAGGTCAATCCCAAGCCCCTGGGCGTATGTAATGACCTTATCGATGCCCACTGTGCCGCGTCCGCGCTCGATCTCTCCGATAAGCCGGGGGCTGAACCCCGTCAGCAGAGCGACCTGTGTCTGTGTAAAGCCGAGGTCTTTTCTTCGCTTGCGGATTATGGGGCCGAGCTCGGCCATGGAATCAATTCTCGTTCCCGGTGTCATCGCTGGCACCTCATTTCATACATATTCGTACTATTTATGCTGAACACAAGGATAACATACATATACGTAAGAATAATGTTCGCAAAGTCGGAATAGTACCTATAGGTATTATTCCGACTCGGAACTGGCTTCCACCCCTATGTAGTAATGCGCTGCGTACGGCCCTGTCGCCCCTGAGCGCAGTTCGCGGACATCCGACGCCTCCGCCGTCGCCAGATACGCTAGTATGTGAGCACATCGATACGTCGAAAGGACCGAGAGCATGAAAGAGACGCGCACCGTCGTAACCGTACTGGGCAAGGACCGGAGCCGCATCGTCGCCACTATCGCAACGACGCTGGCCGACTGCGGTGCGAACATCGACGACATCCAGCAAAACGTCCTGGACGATATCTTCTCCATGACGATGCTGGTCACGCTCGACGAGGACGTGGCTCCGTTCAACAAGGTGCAGGAGCGCCTCGCACAAAACGGCAAGGATCTAAACCTGCAGGTGCTCATCCAGCGCGAGGACGTCTTCGACTTCATGTACAACGTCTAGCAGATGGCGTCTGCCCTGCAAATGAAATATCCATGGATGCCGCGCGCCGTTGCTGCCCGTGGGCTAGAATACCGTCTCGTCTTGTAAATCCTCGATGGGGGCTGGATGGCTAGCGAGCAGATAATTCGCGACGAGCGCAAGAAGAACCTTCATATCCTGACCGCTATGGTCAAGCGCGATTTCAAGCGCAAGTACCGCCGCAGCGTGTTGGGCGTCGTGTGGTCGGTGCTCAATCCGCTGCTCATGATGGTGGTGCTGACGGCGGTGTTCTCGTTCATGTTCCGCTTCTCGATCGAGCACTACCCGCTCTACATCATCCTCGGGCAAATTCTGTTCTCGCTCGTGTCCAACTCCACCGATCAGGCCATGCGCTCCATCGTCGACTCGTCTTCGATGATCAAGAAGATTCGCATCGAAAAGATGGTCTTCCCCATTGAGAAGGTCATCTTCGAGCTGGTCAACTTTGGCTTTTCGTGCATCGCCGTCATCGCCGTCATGGCGTACCTGCAGGTCATGCCCACCTGGCACCTCATCTTCTTGCCGCTGGTCGTCCTGTACACAGTCATCTTCAGCGTCGGCATCAGCCTGATTCTGGCCGCGATGGGCGTCTTCTTCCGCGACATGTTCCACATCTGGAGCGTCTTTACGACGGCGTGGATGTATGCCTCGCCGATCATCTACCCCATGGATATGCTCAGCGGCTGGATGGTCGACGTCATGCAGTTCAACCCGATGTATCACTACGTGCAGTACTTCCGCGACATTGTCATGTGGGGCACGGCCCCCGGCCTGCTGGAAAACGGCATTTGCCTCGGCATGGCCGCCATCACCTTCCTGGTTGGCTTTCTCGTGTTCCGCAAGACCGAGCGCAAGTTCATTTTGTACGTGTAGGGGAGGGGCTTGTGGCTAAGGCGAAAAACAAGCAGGTCGACACGGACATCATGATCGAGTTCGACCATGTCGACATGATTTTCAACATTGCGAGCGAGCAGCTCAACAACCTGAAGGAATACTTTATCAAGCTCGCGAAGCACCAGCTGTTCTTCGAGGAGTTCAAGGCACTCAAGGACATCAGCTTCCAGATCAGGCGCGGCGAGGTCTACGGCGTCGTCGGCACCAATGGCTCGGGCAAGTCCACGCTGCTCAAGCTGGTGGCGGGCGTGCTCGAACCATCGCATGGCACCGTCAAGGTCAACGGCACCATCGCCCCGATCATCGAGTTGGGGGCCGGCTTCGACTTCGAGCTCACGGCACGCGAGAACGTCTACCTGAACGGCGCGCTCCTCGGCTACAGCGAGAAGTTCATCGACGAGAACTACGACAAGATCATCGATTTTGCCGAAGTACGCGAATTCCAGGACATGCCCATCAAGAACTACTCCTCGGGCATGGTCGCGCGCATCGCGTTCGCTATCGCCACGGTGACCACGCCGGATATCCTCGTCGTGGACGAGGCGCTCTCCGTCGGCGACTTCAGGTTCCAGGAAAAGTGCGAGAAGCGCATCGACGAGCTGGTTCACAAGTATGGGACGACGCTGCTGTTCGTGTCCCATTCCATCGAGCAGGTGGAGCGCGTGTGCGAGCGTGCCCTGTGGATCGAGAAGGGCGAGATGCGCATGCAGGGGCCCGTCAAGGAAGTCTGCGAGGCATACCGCGCGGGAGTGTAGCCCCTACTTTTCCTCCAGTGGAGGCATGGGCTTCCAGTTGGGGTCCTTGAGGATGGGACGCGAATCGCGCCAGCCCCGCCAGGCGGAAGAGACGCCCGACTTGAAGTGCCCATGGTCGACGGCCAAGATCCGGATGACCTCTTTCATGAAGGTCAAAAACGTGCCAAAGCCAAACGAGAAGCGGTTGAAGTCGCCGTAGAGCTGGAAGTAGCGCGCCATGTAGCCGCGGTTGCGCATGATGTGGTAGCGGTTCATGTCGCTCGTGGAGTTGAGCTTGCGCTTGCCGGCGATGTCCCAGTTGTTGATGGTGCGCGTGCGCCGCATGATGAAGTCGTTCACCACGACGGGCGTGGTGTGCTTGCTCGCCAGGTATCCGTAGATCGTGTCGTCCCAGTAGATGAAGAAGCGGTAGTCGGGCACGCCGATCTTCTGAACGATGTTGCGCTTGAACAGGCCGCCTTCGAAGCAGGCGGTGTTCATCTCCAGATAGCCCTTCTCGTCGAAGGCCTCGGGGGCTGTGGGGTCGGGGATACCCAGGCTCGTGATGAAGTGGTACTGCCAGTAAAACGGCGTATCGTCAAAGTTGTAGCGCCTGCCCTGGATGACCTCGAAGCGATTGGTCCACTTCTCAAGCGTCTGGATGCTGTCGGGCAAGACGGCGACGTCGTCGTCCATGAGCCAGAACCACTCGGCGCCCAGGTCCCAGGCACGCTGCGTGCCGGCGCTAAAGCCGCCCGACCCGCCGCCGTTTTTCTCCTGGGGGAAGTAGACCATGCGGGTCGTGCCGCCCTCGGCATCGGCTGATGGCAGCCCCCATTGGGCTTGCGCCAACTCGTTCCAGGCGTCGACCATCTCTTTTGTCTGAGGTGAGTTCTCGTTGTCGACGATGACGACGCGCCAGATTGGCTTCTCGAGTGCGATCAGGGAGTCGAACAGGACCTGCAGCAGCTCCTGGCGTTTATAGGTAACGACGACGATAGCCGCCTTTTCGAGGCCCATCAATAACTCCTTCGCGTATCCGAAAAATGCTCCGTGCATTCTACCGCATGGCTGTGTGGATTACCTGCATGTCCATCCTCTTTTCAAACGACGCGCGAAACAATGGCATAATGGCGAATGATTGTATCGATAGTAGGAGGACTTTCAATGAAGGGGATCATTCTGGCGGGAGGGTCCGGCACGCGCCTGTACCCGCTCACGACGGTTACGAGTAAGCAGCTCCTGCCCATCTACGACAAGCCGATGATTTTCTACCCGCTGTCTACGCTCATGCTTGCGGGTATCCGCGACATTCTCATCATCTCCACCCCCGCAGACCTACCTCGGTTCGAGGCGCTGTTGGGAGACGGCTCGCAGTACGGCATCAAGCTCTCGTATGCAGAGCAGCCCAGCCCCGATGGCCTGGCTCAGGCGTTCATCATCGGCGAGGAGTTCATCGCGGGCGACAGCTGCGCGCTGGTCTTGGGCGATAACATCTTCTATGGCAACGGCCTTTCCCGGCACCTCAAGAAGGCGGTGGAAAAGGCGGAGAGCGGCGTTGGCGCCACGGTGTTCGGCTACTACGTCGACGACCCGGAGCGCTTCGGCGTGGTCGAGTTCGATGCTGCGGGGCATGCCGTCTCCATCGAGGAAAAGCCAGCTCAGCCCAAGAGCAACTACGCGGTGACCGGCTTGTACTTCTACGACGGCACCGTCTGCGAGAAAGCAAAGCAGGTCAAGCCCTCTGCGCGCGGCGAGCTCGAGATCACGACTCTCAACGAGATGTACCTCGACGAGGGCAGGCTCGACGTCATCACGCTGGGGCGCGGCTACGCGTGGCTCGATACGGGCACGATGGCATCGCTGTTCGAGGCATCCAACTTCGTGCGCACAATCGAGGAATCTCAGGGCATCATGGTCTCCGTCCCCGAAGAGATCGCTTTCGAGAACAGCTGGATTGACAAGGGAAAGCTCGCTCAGGCGGCAAAGACCTACGGGAAGAGCCCCTATGGCCAGCATCTCCAGAAGGTCGTGGACGGGCGCATCGTCGAATCGCCACGCGATTAGCGGCGGCGATTCTGGACAATTCGAGAGAAGAGCCCGTCGGATGGCACTGGTAGTCGAGTGTCATCGTGGGATGGAGCACGCTAGTTATCAGATGCCGGAACGAATATGAGTGATTTGACAGATTCCAAGATTCAAATAATTGATGCACATCAGGCTGCAAACTCGAGAAAATCGCTTTTGGAACGGGTGTTTTCCTCGCCGAACAACAAGGCAATCACTCTCGTTTTGTATTTTGCAATAGCGGTGGCGCTTCCCGCGAGTATCTTGAATCTGCTGCTTGCCATGGCATCGGGTGCCGGGGTAACTGCGATAGGTGTCTTGCTGACGCTGCTGTCTGCATTGATTTGGGGCACGCTTTATTCGGCGCTGTTGTGTTGGCGCAAGTCGAAACCAGAATTCGTTTTTCTGATAACAGCAGCTCCGTTGCTCGCGGGCTTTGCCTTGCTGATGATCCCCGGGGGCGCGCCAGATGAGATTTGGCACGCGTATCGAGCGATGGACATCATGCATAGCGGTAATTTTGACATGGTAGCGCCCGTTGGGACTGAGCCGGATAAAATGCCGCAGAACTACGGTGACCTTGCGGCGGTGATAGGCGGCAGTACCAATTATTCGGACAACTTTGTGGTAGGTAGGGATATGTCCTCCTATCTGTTTCAGCTGTACGCTCTGCCGTCTCTTGTGTTTCTTCTTCTTAAGCCGTTTGGTGTCAACGTCTTTGTCCTGATGTTCTGCGGAAGGCTCGTTAACGCTGCGTTTTTCTTAATATTGGGATACTGGACCATTAAAAAGATTCCGTTTGGAAAACTCTTCATAGTTGTCTATCTACTGAACCCTATGATGCTGCAACAAGAGGCGTCCCTTTCTGCCGATGCCTTCCTGAATGCAGTTGCTGTTTTTTATATCGCCCTGTTGTTCGAAATGCTTTTGCAACAGGAGAAAATACGTCCTGGCCAAGTTGTTGGGCTTGGCGTAGTGATTTTGCTTTTATGTGCTTCGAAATATGCGTATGCACCCATGGCTTTCCTTTCGCTCATTCTGCTCGCTCGTATGACGAACAAGCGAAGGGCGTCGATTATCGGTGCTGTTTCGGTTGTGGTAATTGTTGGCGGCGCGGTCTCTGTCGTAGCTTTTTCTAGTGGTGGAAGCTTCTCTGACAGCTTCAATCTTATGAAGGACCCCCTGGAATGCACCAAGGTTATCGTCAAGACGTTCTATGTATTTGGCGGTGGTTGGCTCGTTCAGTTTGCAGGCGGGAGCCTTGGATGGCTGTGCATCGGAACGTGGCTACCTCTCAGCGTTCTCTTCTACTGCATGCTTGGGCTGGCTGCATTTGAAAGCAGCGGATGCAAAAATGCCATTCCCGCCTCGGCGAAGATTGCCTCTCTTGCGATAATGATAGTGATGACCGTAATCGTTGTGCTGTCGATGAGGTCATGGTCTCTTTCTGTCCACAACCTTTCTGATGTCATTGACGGGGTCCAAGGGCGCTACTTCATTCCGTTTGCCCTTCTGACTGTAGTCCTTCTAGGGCATCGGGCTAAAGTGAGCTTCGGAGAGAACGGCAATGCAAAATTTGCAGTATGCGCCTTGGTTATTTCGGCAATTTCCCTGCTATTTGTTGTGAAGTTCTTCTTATAGCGGCCCTCCCGTGATAGATTTTCTGCGCGTGTGATAGCGTGATGACGGCAGAAAAAGGATGATCTCCAGACTATCCGTATACGCGTCCGAACTGCTTGCCAGCAGGATTATTGCCTCAAGCGCGGTGTCTTCTCTCGCCAGGAGAACGCACGAGCGTTTGTTCCGGGGCGGGTATCCCGAGGCAAACGCCACATATTATGGCAATCGCGAAGTGATAGTTTTGGCGCGTCGGGGCAATATGTCTGAAATGTTGTAATTGTAAAATAGGGGAGCAAAAATGAGATTGCCGTTTCGCGGCAGGGGGATCAGGTCAAAACTTCGCCGAGCTCTCGGGCTTGGGGCCGTTGGGCGGCAGGAGGGTGCATCCGCATCCCGCGAACATGTTGACGTGCTGTTCGTGAACGGATGCGATGCGTCTGTCATCCATCCGGCAAGGTACAGGGTCTATCATCAAGTAGAACAGCTCGAGCTTGTAGGAGTCTCATGCAGCGTTGTTTTCTACTGCGACTTGCAGCCGCAGGACGTAGATAGCGCAGATGCTATTGTATTGTTCCGTTGTCCGGTGACTGAACCTATCAAGGAAACTGTTCAGCGCGCCCACGAACAGGGCAAGACTGTTTTTTTTGATGTTGACGATTTGGTTGTCGATACCAAATACACTGATGAACTCCCGTTTGTGCGGAACATGACATCCGAAGAGAAGCGCATTTTTGATGATGGAGTAACGCGCACGGGCGAAACGCTCGCATTGTGCGATGCGGCAATAGTTTCAACTCCGACCTTGCAGGCTGAACTTTCAAAAGTCGTTGACCGGGTGTTTGTGAACCGAAACGTCGCGTCGCGGAAGATGGTCGAGTTGTCAGATGATGCGATTGCAAACCGGAAGAAACGACGCGGGGATGATGTGATTCTCGGATATTTCAGTGGTTCGCTAACCCACAACGAGGATTTTGCGATGATATCGGAAGCCGTGGCCGAGGTACTTGCAAAGCGTCCTAACGTAAGACTGTCAATTGTCGGGGTTTCGGCTTTGCCGGCATGTCTTGCCCCCTTTGAGGATCGAGTGCTCCGCAACGAATATGTTGACTGGCAGGGGTTGCCCGAGTTAATTGCGACTGCAGATATTAATCTAGCGCCAATCGAAGACACTCTTTTCAATAGGGCAAAATCAGAGAACAAGTGGGTGGATGCATCGCTTGTGCTCGTTCCGACAGTTGCCAGCGACGTTGGAGCTTTCCACGAGATGATCGATGACGGAAAAACGGGGCTGCTATGCGATAACACCACGGAGAGCTGGGTGAATGCGCTTCTCCGTTTGATTGACGATGAAGCCCTGCGCGTGCGGATTGCGAAAAATGCCAGTGCGCATTGCAGAACTTTTTGCGTGACGGGAAAGACCGGTTTCCCTCTTGCCTCGTTTGTGACGGAGCGCCCGTGTGACATCGAGTCGATATTGAAATATGGATATGCTCCCTCACACGAGGTGGTCGCTTCTTTCCTCGAGGAGAAGGGAGTCGCCGTTCCCCGTCTCGAACTGTCTGCGGAGCCATGGGCCTCGCTCGATTTCGAGGAGAGAACAAAAGGCATGACTGCTCATCGTCACGCCGATATAAAGAATGCGCTCTTGGTCTACGAGATGAGCTCGGGGGACACTCCGACATTTCGCTATTTTGGCTACAACATCTTCACGGCGATGGAGGCATCCAAAAACTGGAATGTTGGGCTCGTGTTTACGAATGAGCTTCAGCGGGCAGAAGAGTTGCTTGAAGACGTCGACCTTGTCGTGCTGGTTAGAATGAGGGTCAGACCTGATATCTGCAGCTTCTGCCGAACTGCCGCAGGCAAGAATCTGCCCGTCGCATATCTTATCGATGACGACGTGGTCGGTGCGGATAAGGCGCAGCGTGTGCTGCGTGCAATGGGGGTGGCAGACGACGATGCATTTGCACAGTCGTTCTGGCGTGGTGTCACGGTTCGGTTCGAGATGGCGAGTCAGCTGGCGGATTCCTATATTGCCTCGGTGCCGCGCCTTGCGCAGCTGCTGGCCGACCAGTATGGAAAGCCTTCTTCTGTGGTGCACAATACGCTCAGCGCCGAGCAGATTGAGATATCGAGTCGGCTCGCCGGGCAAGCTAGGGCGCATAAATGCGGCTCGCACTCTTTTTCTGTTGGGTACTTCAGCGGCACAAAAAGCCATGACGAAGATTTTGCCCTTGTCGAGGAGCCGCTGTGCAAGTTCTTGCAAGCGCATGCTGACGCGCGGCTTGTCCTGGGAGGATGCCTGAATATTTCCGAGAGGGTGTTCAAGTTCTGGCTCGACGGCCGAGTTGACCTGCTCCCGCGGGTGGATTATCTGACGCTTCAGGCATTCCAGGCTTCGGTAGACGTGGTGTTAGCACCCGTTGTCCTGGATGAGTTCACGGATTGCAAAAGCGCTCTAAAGGTGTTTGAAGCGGGCGCTGTGGAAACCCCGGCATGCGCATCTCCCTCGTCTGCAGCAAAGGAAGCGATTGCCGATGGCAAATCTGGCTTCCTTTGCTGGGAAGAAAACGAGTGGCTGAGTGCGCTCGAGCAGCTGTATTCAGATGACGTCGTCAGGCAGGGGCTGTCGGTGCAGGCTGCAAAGCGGGCATTGACTCATTATTCCCCAAAGTCACTTTGCGAAGAAGCGGAGACGGCGTTTGATTGCGCAATTGCCAATGGCGTCCAGCCGCATGACCCTAGATCCTATGATGTCTGCAAAGGATTTGAAAAACAATTGGACTGGAATAACCAATTTGAAGTAAATCCACTGTTTGATGATGCAGGTGCGGAGGTGAAGAGTGCCCGACATTAAACACGAAGTTGGCGTGCTCGCCAACAAGGTTCGCAGAGAAGGCGTCAAGGCGGCGTTTTCCGCAGTTCGCGACTTTTCTCAAAAGCGCATAGCGAGCCAGAGGCAGAAAAAAAGCAATCCCGATAGGCCGACCTTTTACGATGTGCTTTTCATCAACGGATGCGACTATAGCGTGCCGCATCCGATTCGCTATAGGGTTGACCACCAGATTCAGCAGCTGGAGGCAGATGGCGTTAGCTGCAACAGGGTCGATGCATGGAATCTGACAAGAGAAATGGTGACAACCGCGCGGGTGTTCGTCATTTTCAGGTGCCCGTGCACTGAGCAAATCAGGGATTTCATTGCATTGGCAAAGAAGCTGAACAAACGGGTTCTGTTCGATATCGACGATTTGGTTGTTGATACCGTATATACGGATGAGATTCCCTTCATCAAGCAGATGACCGAATCAGAAAAGGCCCAGTATGACGACGGCGTCATCAGGATGGGCGAGACGCTCAAACTTTGCGACGCAGCCATTACGACCACGGAAAGGCTTGCAACAGAACTCTCCAAGTATGTCCCCGAGGTCTTCATCAACAGAAACGTCGCGTCGGAAGAGATGGTCTACAACTCCGAGAGAGCTCTCTACGAACGGGACGTCTTGCCGGATCTGCCAGAGGAGAGCGTCTCGGCGGCGGACATGAAGTACTGGAAGTGGGCAAAAGAGCACGCGCGAGATAATGACGTGCTCACCATCGGGTACTTCAGCGGGAGCATCACCCACAATGCTGACTTCGAGCTGGTTCTCCCGACGCTCGTAAAAGTCCTCGACGAGCGTCCGGAGGTTCAGCTCCACATTGTCGGAGATCTGAGCATTCCAGAGCCTCTTGCTCGATTCGAGGACAGAATCACAAACGAGCCATTTTGCGACTGGAAGGGCCTCCCCCGACGTATCGCGAGCGTCGATATCAATATTGCTCCGCTTGAGCAGACCATTTTCAACGAGGCAAAGTCCGAGAACAAATGGGTAGAAGCGGCTCTCGTAAAGACCCCCACGATTGCAAGCAACGTGGGTGCTTTCAAAAAGATGATCCACGATGGGGAGACTGGAATCCTGTGTGACGACTCGTCTTCCTGGTACCAGGCTCTGATAAAACTTGTTGATAGCCGCGGAGAACGAGAGCGGATTGGGTGCAATGCGTACAACTGGGTACGGGGGCATGCGACAACTCTGTCGACTTGTCAGGAGATAGGCGCACTTATCCGAAAGATCGAGAACCCCAACATCGGGTTTATGCTGCCGAGTTTGAATATCAGCGGTGGAGTTCTTGTCGCGATAAAGCACGCCGAGATACTTCAGCGTCACGGTTATGACGTGATGCTGATGGATGATTCTCTGACTGAAGACGTTGCCGTAGATGGCAAGCTCCTGGAGTTCGGCGATTCCGTATTTCCTGTAGTTGTCTCGAGAAGCGCGAGGAATAGGTTCGATCATTATTTGCTGCGCGGGCAGATTGACCAGGCCGTCGCAACCATGTGGACGACGGTTGATGCCCTGCGCCAGTATCCCGGTGCGGTATCAGTCAAATACCTTGTGCAGGGGTTTGAACCCGACTTCTATCAGCCTTGTGATCCTTTGCGAATTCCGGCGAATCGAACGTATTCGTATTCTGATATCTCCTATCTCACGGTCAGCAAGTGGTGCGAGGGCTGGTTGACTTCTAATTGGGGCAAGGAGGTATCCTTTGCTCCGAATGGAATAGACACGAGACAATTTGAGCACGTCGCCAGGAAATGGGACGGCGATAGGATACGCATCCTGATCGAGGGTGACTCTGAGTCCCCCTACAAGAACGTCGATGAAGCGTTTCGTGTGGTTGACCAGCTCGATCCATCAAAATATGAGATATGGTACATGTCCTATAACGGCGCACCGAAAGACAAGTATCGAGTTGATAAGTTCCTTCATGCTGTCCCGCACTCGAGCGTTGGACGCGTGTACGAGCAGTGCCATATCCTGCTAAAGACCAGCATTCTCGAGAGCTTCTCGTATCCTCCGCTCGAGATGATGGCAACAGGCGGAGTTGTTGTTGTCATCAAAAACGACGGGAATGCCGAGTACCTGCGGGATAATGAGAACTGCGTCATTTACAAGCAGGGGGATATCTCTGCTGCGGTTGACGCCATCGAGCACGTCGTTTCCGATGAGGACTTGAGGGACAGACTGATTTCAGGTGGTATTGAGACCGCGGGCAGCAGGGACTGGTCTGGCATCGCGGATCAAATTGTGGAGCTGTACAAATAGCGTTGTTGATAATGGAGCGTGATGAATGCAAGCCGGAAACTTTACCTTTACCCCAACTTCGATTGACGGCGTCGTCATCGTCGACGTGAAATCGTACGGAGACGAGCGGGGCTACTTCATGGAAACCTACAAGCAGCCCGACTTTGTCGCAGGGGGCATCGACGTCGATTTCGTGCAGGACAATCAGTCGGCATCTACGAAGGGCGTCCTGCGCGGCCTGCACTTCCAGATCAACCATCCGCAGTCAAAGCTCGTTCGCGTCGTGGAAGGCGAGGTCTTTGACGTGGCGGTTGACCTGCGCGAAGGCAGCCTGACCTATGGCAAGTGGGAAGGCGTGGTCCTTTCCGCGGAAAACAAGCGCCAGTTCTTCATTCCGCGCGGGTTCGCTCATGGTTTTTTGGTCCTGTCGGACACCGCGGTGTTCTGCTACAAGGTCGACGATACCTACCACCCCAATGACGAGGGCGGCATCATGTGGAACGACCCCGCCATCGGCATTGACTGGCCCGCGCTGCAGGGGGACGATCAGTTCGACGCATCGAAGATCATCCTGAGCGAGAAGGACAAGGTCCATCCGCCGCTGGCAGATATCAAATTCTAGGAGCACCCATGTCTCAATACGATTACCTCATCGTCGGTGCCGGCCTCACCGGCGCCGTGTTCGCGCACGAAGCCAAGAAGGCGGGCAAGAAGTGCCTCGTCATTGACAAGCGCGATCATGTCGCCGGCAATGTCTATACCGAGCAGGTCAACGGTATCAACGTCCACAAGTATGGCGCCCACATCTTCCACACCAGCGATAGGCGCGTGTGGGACTACGTCAATCAGTTCGCCGAGTTCAACAACTACGTGAACAGCCCCGTGGCAAAGTACCACGGCGAGATGTACAACCTGCCCTTCAACATGAACACCTTCTCCAAGATGTGGGGCATCCGCACGCCCGAAGAGGCCAAGGCAAAGATCGCCGAGCAGGTTGCCGCCGAGGGCATCACCGAGCCCAAGAACCTCGAGGAGCAGGCGCTTTCTCTGGTGGGGCGCGACATCTTCGAGAAACTCGTCAAGGAGTACACCGAAAAGCAATGGGGCAGGGATTGCAAGGAGCTCCCCGCGTTTATCATCAAGCGGCTCCCCGTGCGCCTGATCTACGACAACAACTACTTCAACGACCGCTATCAGGGCATTCCGATTGGCGGCTACACCAAGATGGTCGAGAAGATGCTGGGGGGCACCGAGGTCCGTACGGGCTGCGAGTACAAGCAGCTCATCGCCGAGCAGACCGACATTGCCGAGCGCGTCATCTATTGCGGTCCCATCGATGAGTACTACGACTACAAGCTGGGCAACCTGGAGTACCGTTCGCTGCGCTTCGAGACCGAGCTGCTCGAGGGCGTCGAGAACTGGCAGGGCAATGCCGTCGTCAACTACACGAGCCACGACGAGGCATTCACGCGCATCATCGAGCACAAGTGGTTCGAGTTCGGCAAGGACGAGGCGGGGCAGATGCTGCCCGACACGGTGATTACGCGCGAGTACCCGGCGGACTGGAAGCCTGGCGACGAGCCGTATTACCCCATGAACGACGAGAAGAACAACGCTCTCTATGCCGAGTACGAGAAGCTCGGCAAGGCGGAAGCAAACGTCGTGTTTGCGGGGCGTCTGGGCGCGTACAAGTACTACGACATGGCCCCCTGCATCGCCGCTGCGCTTGAGCTGTGCGAGGGGGAACTTTCGTAGCATGGCAAGCTGCAGAAAGACGGCGCCGGGTAGTCAACGGGTGTCCGACTGGCGGTCCATTCCGGATACGTCGTCATCGCAGCACGCCCCCTCCCGCATGACGAGTTTGGTGGACCAGTTTGCCCGTCGATTGTAATGCGTATATCGAACCGCCTCTCCTTCTGAGCAAGAGCAAGATGTATGCAAGGATGTTTCGCGGCCTAATTACCAACACGTAATGAGAAGCAGGTGGCGCTTACACTGGGAAGCGCTCAATGATGTGTCCATATCTTGAGTTCTGTAGCTCCTCGGCATAGTTCCAATAATGAAATATAATTATCGCTCGACAGATCACGGCAGTTTGGACATGGGTCCACTGCTTCTCGTGGCGAACAGCTGTAGGATATGCAGTGTATGAGGAGAGCACAATTCCGGGAGGGTGGATATGGTGTATCCGACTTTGAAGAGACGACGCTGGCCGCTTGCCTTGCTGGCAGGGGGCGTTGCGCTCACTGCGAGCATGATGACGGCGCCGGCGTTCGCAGCAGAGTTGCCCTCGGGCGGTGACGATGACCAACCTCTAGCCTTGGTGAACGCCAACGCTTCGGAGAGCGGCGCATCGGCAGCAGACGAGTTGGCAGCGGTGGCGGTCGCAGGGGGGAGCCGTTGTT
>OGRM01000712.1_pt1 | contig 26435 bp, 20 predicted proteins | sample 1553491 | NCBI WGS metagenome assembly OGRM01 (sample SAMEA2580110, study PRJEB22360) | human gut metagenome | biome: human gut; feature: human-associated habitat; material: faeces | place: Denmark | collected 2008/2010
TTTATTAATAATTATTAAGATTTGATTGTGCTAAAATAGATGGTGCTTAAAGTAAGCATCTAAGGGGATATGTAGATATGAAAAAAGAAGACGGACGTTTAAGGGGAATGGACGGATTGCGTGGGGTTGCGATTATTGCGATTACACTATTCCATATGTTTCCAAGTGTTTTTAGGGGTGGATACTTAGGAGTTGTGTTATTCTTTGTATTAACTGGATTCTTGTTGGTGGTATCAGCAAAGAAGAAGATGAATCAAAAAGAGTTTTCATTGCGTGATTACTATCTTGCCAGAATCAAAAGAATATACCCACCATTACTTGTGATGGTATTTACTACATTGGGAATCTATTTTATTTTGGCTAAGGACGCATTGTACAACATGAAAATGCAGGTGTTTAGTATTTTGGCTGGTTTCAATAACTGGTGGCAAATTTCGCAAAGTATTGATTATTTTACGCGCATTGCGAATACTTCGCCATTCTCGCATTTATGGTTTTTATCTATAGAGATGCAGTTCTATGTGATTTTTCCATTATTATTGTTTGGAATGTATAAATTGAAAGATAAAAAAGGAGAATCATTCACAATTAAAACTATGCTTGGTGTAACAGTTGGCTTTGCGCTTGTGATGCCAATTCTATATTTATGTAGAGTGAATGTTACACGATTATATTATGGAACAGATACGCGAATTTATTCATTGTTTGCGGGCATGCTTCTAGGTTGGATGTATACAAAAGGGGAAGCAACTAAAAAGAATTTTTATACCTCAATTGGGTTGCTTGGAGTGTTTGTGATTTCATGCTTTATTTTTGATGGGCGAATGCCAGTTGTCTATTTGTTTGTACTCGCATTAATGACAGTTTTATCTTTGTATATAGTCGAAAAAACGGCAGATAGTTCAATTTCATTGGATGTTCCAGTGTTAAAGTGGATTGGTCAACATAGTTATGAAATTTATTTATGGCAATATCCAGTTATTTATTTATTTCAATATAAAGATTGGAATACAAATTTTGTGATGTATTTGTTTGAGCTTGTGATATTGATTTTGTTGGTTGTATGGTCAAACTATTTCTTGAAGGTATTTAAATATAAACAAATTAAGCCTAAATTTCAAAAAGCCGTGTTGGCTTGTGGAATTGTGGGGTTTGTATTTCAAACCACAGGAGTTGTCGCCTTAGCAACTTCAAAAGAGATAGATTCTACAGAATTGCAGAAGCGTATAGCAGAAAATGAAAAGGCAATAGAGGCAAATAAGAGAAACGCAAAATCGGATGGTAGTGTTGAAAAAGGCAAAGTTGACGACTATGCTTCGAGTGGAAACTCACAGAAAGTATCGGATAAAGGATTGTTTTGTTTAGGGGATTCTGTCATGTTGTCGGCATATACAAATATTCAAGATATTTATCCGGATGCAACAATAGATGCAGCTGTTTCAAGACAAATATATCATGCTCTAGACATTTTAAGTTGGTATCAGTCTCAAGGAAATATTCATAATACAGTTGTGATTTCGCTTGGAACAAATGGTGTTTTGGATGAGAATACAGTTGAACAACTGTTAGAAATAATTGGTAAAGATAAGTCTATATTCTGGGTCAATGTGTATGCGCCTGGAGTTGAATGGGAAGCTAGCAACAATAAATATCTGAATGAATTGGCTAAAAAACATTCAAATGTCACAATTATAGATTGGAACTCTTATATTTCTAAGCATACAGATTTATTAGAAGCAGATGGAATTCATCCGATTGAAGAGGGCGCTAATGCATATGCTCATTTAATTCAAGAAAAAATTAATGAGGTTATGCAAAAACAAAAAGAGATTGAAAAAAAAGCGAATAAATAAAAGACTGCAGAGGAATTAATCTTCTGCAGTTTCTTTTGTATATGAATCTAAATCATTTGGGAAATTGATTTTATTTAATTTTTTGATGCTAAGTTCGATTGAAATATCAATATCTGCACTTGCTTTATCTACGGTTTGTTTACCTGTAAAGCTTAAAATCAGGTGTGAGATTTTTTTGCTTTTGATAGTTGCTTCAAGCGTTGCATCATCTAGTTTTATAGACCCCATATTATCTAGAAGGGTGGCTAATTTAGATGTGTTGACTTTAAAAGTATATGTATCATTTTCTTTTTTAGAGGAATCAAATAATTCGCATAATTGATCGTCAGTTAAATCTAGAAATGGGTTGTATGTATTTAATTTTGAATTCTTTTTAAGTCCGATCTTATCGACTGTACTTTGGGTTTTTGTACCCATAGAATTTAAATATGTTTTTCCATCTTTAATGTAAAAGTTTAAAAAATTATTTTTCACATGATCGCCTGCAACTAAACCTATTGAAGTAGCAACTTGTAGATCTTCTTTTTGAAGAATTTGTGCATCAATATTCATTTTTGAATCTTTCATATCCAATGTTCCATTGATTTGGACACTTTTTAGATTTAATGTATTACCTAATGCATCAAAGAATGTAAGGATGTCATCATTGTTTTTTGAGTTTGAACATCCTGCAAGGCTAAGCGATAAAAAACAAGTTATAATTAGGGTTAAAAATTTTTTCATTCGGAACTCCTTTAAACGTTTATATTGTATGCACAATTAAAGGGGATGTCAAAATGGACAAATGAAAAAGCACCTACTTTGTGCAGGTGCTTAAAAAGGATAGGCAATATTTATAACTCATTTTTTAAATTTTGTCAAGTTTTTATTGACATTTGGTGGTTTTACTAGTAGTATAATAAATTGCATAATAGTGTGTGTTTTCAGATGAAAACCACCTAGTATAGTACAAATTCGAACGAAAGGATGGCATGCATGGACAACAACAAAGCATATCGTATTGTCTCGTGTGGAAAAAAATCTTCCCGCCGAGATTACTCAAAGGTTAGTGGTAAATTAGAGTTACCTAATCTTGTCGAAATCCAGACAGATTCATTTAAATGGTTTACGCAACAAGGTATCCAAGAAGTATTTGAAGAAATCTATCCAATTGAAAACTATGGAAAAAACATTCGCTTAAATTTCCTTCGTTATCATTTTGAAGAACCAAAATATAACGCAGAAGAATCTATGTATAGAGAATGCAACTTTGCAGCACCTCTATATGCAGATATGGAATTGGAAGTTACAGACTCAGAAACTGGGGAAGTTGTAACTAAGAGTGAAGAAGTATATTTAGGGGATTTCCCTTTAATGACAGAAACTGGTACATTCATCATCAATGGTGCAGAACGTGTAATCGTTAGTCAGATCGTACGTTCTCCAGGAGCATATTTTGCGGACAGTTATGATGAAAAAACTGGTAAACAAAACTATAGTTGTGAATTAATTCCAAGTCGTGGTACTTGGTTAGAGTTCATGACTGAACAAAAGAAAACTACAAACGGACGTTTAATTAATGTTTCTATTGACCGTCGCCGTAAAGTATTATTCAGTATTTTATTCAAGGCGATTGGTATGTCTTTGAATATCGGAGTGAACGAAGATACTCACGATACATCAATGATGGAAACATTCCTTCGTGCAATGGGACGTAACTGGTCTGATGTAGCTACAGATGCAGAAGATCGCGAATACATGAATATGTATTTGTTGTTGTATACTGCTTTCTTCGGTAAATATGAAGAAATTGAAAACACTTTATTGAACGATAAAGTAAAAACAACTCAGGAAGCTTTACTTTCTTTCTATGAAAATCAAAGAAGTGATGAAATCCCTACATTAGATGGATCAATCACTTTGATGCAAGCTAAATTCTTTGATCACCGTCGTTATGACTTGACAAAAGCTGGTCGTTATAAATTACGTAAGAAATTAAATGCGATCGATCGTATGTATGGTATGAGCCTTGCTCATGATATTGTTGATGTAAATGGCAACGTATTCATGGAAAAAGGTACTATGGTTCACCGTGATGAAAGAAATGCATTACGTGAAGAATTGGCTAAGGGTACTTATTGTGTCGCTTATCCATTCCGCTCAGAATTCCATGAAGAAGATATCGTTTCAATTCCAACAAGCTGGACTACAGGATTAATTGGTCGTGTATTAGCTAGTGATGTTGAAACAGAAGATGCTTATTTAGATGCTGGTACAGTATTAACTGAAAAAGATGTTTTAGCAATCCAAAAGGTTGTTGAAAATGTTGATATTTTTGCAGGATTGTTTGCACAACCAGTTAAATTAACAGCCGAAAATATGGATTCTGTATTTAACTATGGTCAACGTTTATATGCTCTTGGACGTTTAACAAATGCTCAAGGTGAAGATATTGTTGATGCAGATATGGAATTAGTTGCGAACCGTTATATGGTTGGTGTAACTCCAGATGCCATCGATAGTGATGTTGAAACACAAGTTAAACAACGTGCTTTAAGTGAAGATATCACAGCATGGTTGATTGGTGCATGTGTCCAAGAATTATATATTATTGACGATAATGGGGATGAAGTCCGTGTTGCTGGAAATGACCCATTCGCAAATAAACACACAATTACAGTTTCAGATATGTATGCATTCTTCTCATATAGCTTAAATGTTATGGAAGGTGTAGGAACAACAGATGATATCGATATGTTAGGTAACCGTCGTATTCGTTCTGTTGGTGAATTGATTCAGAACCAGTTCCGTATTGGTTTATCTCGTATGGAACGTGTCGTTAAAGAACGTATGTCAATTCAAGAAATGGATAGCTTAACTCCTAGAAAATTGACAAACATTCGTCCTTTGACAGCTGCAATTAAAGAATTCTTCTCTAGTTCACAGTTATCACAGTTCATGGATCAACAAAACCCTCTAGCTGAATTGACAAATAAACGTCGTATTTCAGCCTTAGGTCCAGGTGGTATCAGTCGTGATCGTGCAAGTTTCGAAGTACGTGACGTTCACAACTCTCACTATGGTCGTATCTGTCCAATCGAAACGCCTGAAGGGCCAAACATCGGTTTGATCAATAACTTAACTACATATGCTCGTATCAATGAATATGGATTTATTCAAACGCCTTACCGTAAGGTAAATGCGGATGGTACTGTTAGTGAAGATACAGTTTACTTAAGTGCTGATGAAGAAGCAGATTATGTAATCGCACAGGCCAATGAGGTTCGTGATGGTCATTTAGTAAATGAACGTGTCGTAGCTCGTAAGGCTGGTGAAACTATCATCGCTGATCGTAACGAAGTAGAACTTGCCGATGTCAGTCCAAAACAGATCGTATCTGTAGCGACTGCCTGTGTCCCATTCTTGGAAAACGATGATGCTTCTCGTGCCTTAATGGGTGCCAACATGCAGCGTCAGGCCGTTCCATTATTAGTTCCTCATTCACCTTATGTAGGTACTGGTATTGAATATAAAATTGCTAAGGACTCAGGTGTTGGTATTGTCGCAAAACAAGATGGTGTAGTTGAATATGTAGATGGTTTGCGTATTGTAGTTAAAGATAATGAAGGTGAAAACCACACTTATCAGTTACGTAAGTTTGCTCGTTCAAACGCAAGCACTTGTATCAACCAACGTCCAATTGTAGAAGTTGGTGAAAAGGTTGAAAAAGGCGATATCTTAGCTGATGGTCCAAGTATGCAAAATGGAGAATTGGCTTTAGGTCAAAACGTTGTTATTGCATATACAACATGGCATGGATATAACTACGAGGATGCCATCATCATGTCAGAACGTATGGTTAGTGATGATGTATATACTTCAATCCACGTAGAAGAATATGATATTGACTGTCGTGAAACTAAGTTAGGTCCAGAAGAAATCACTCGTGATATTCCTAACGTTGGTGAAGCAGCAGTTCGTAAGTTAGATTCAAATGGTATCATCATGGTTGGTGCCGAAGTTAAAGAAGGAGATATCTTAGTTGGTAAGGTTACTCCAAAAGGACAAAGTGAAGTTAGTCCTGAAGAAAAACTATTATTAGCAATCTTTGGTGAAAAATCACGTGAAGTTCGTGACAATTCATTGAAAGTACCTCATGGTGGTGCTGGTATTGTTCATTCTATTCGTGTATTTAAACGTGGAGATGGATCGGATCTTCCTCCTGGAGTAAATATGCGTGTTAAAGTATATATCGTTCAGAAACGTAAGATTTCTGAAGGTGATAAGATGTCTGGTCGTCACGGTAACAAAGGTGTCATCTCTAAGATTTTACCTATCGAAGATATGCCATTTATGGCTGATGGACATCCAGTTGATATCTTGTTGAACCCATTCGGTGTACCTTCACGTATGAACATCGGACAGATTTTAGAAATCCACTTAGGTTACGCTGCTCGTAAATTAGGTGTTAAATTCTCTACTTCTGTATTTGATGGTTTATCAAATGAAGACTTACAAGATGTAATGCGCGAAGCAAGCATGACTGTCGATGGAAAACAGGTATTATATGATGGACAAACTGGACAACCATTCGATGAACGTATTAGTGTCGGTGTAATGTACATGATCAAGTTGGCCCACATGGTTGACGATAAACTACACGCTCGTGCTACTGGTCCATATTCTTTAGTTACTCAGCAGCCATTGGGTGGTAAAGCTCAAAATGGTGGTCAGAGATTTGGAGAAATGGAAGTTTGGGCATTGGAAGCATATGGTGCTGCCCACACATTACAAGAAATCTTGACAATCAAATCGGATGATATTCAAGGTCGTATCAAGACTTATGAAGCCATCATTAAAGGTAAAGATATTCCAGAACCAGGTGTTCCAGAATCATTCCGTGTATTGATGCACGAATTACAAGGTTTAGCAATCGATATTCGTTTGTTAGATGAAAACAATAACGAGGTTGACATCACATTAGATGATGATGACCAGGACGTTCATCCAGCTCAACCTTTACCAGAACAAACACAAAAGGAAGAGCTAGTAGACGATATTGAAGAAGAAAATAACGAAGAAGAGGAGGCGTAGTATAAAATATGAGTATTAACAATTTTGCCTCGATTCAGGTTCGCTTAGCGAGTCCAGAAACGATTTTAAAATGGAGTCATGGTGAAGTAACAAAGCCTGAGACAATTAACTATCGTTCACAAAAAGCAGAACGTGATGGTTTATTCTGCGAACGCATTTTCGGTCCAACTAAGGACTGGGAATGTGCTTGTGGTAAATATAAAAAAGTACGTTTTAAAGGCGTCGTATGTGACCGTTGTGGTGTAGAAATCACAAAAGCAAGCGTAAGACGTGAGCGTATGGGTCACATCCACTTAGCTGCACCAGTAGCTCATATTTGGTACTTACGTGGTATTCCTAGCCGTATGGCATTGTTGTTGGATGTAACACCAAAACAATTGGAAGAAGTTGTATATTTCGTAAGCTATATTGTTACGGATCCAAAAGAATCTGGTTTAGCTTATAAACAAATTCTTTCTGAACGTGAATTCCGTGAAAACCAAGCTATTTATGGTTCAACAGGATTTACAGCTCAAACAGGTGCTGAAGCTGTACTACGTTTATTACAAGATGTTGATTTAGAATCTGAATATCAAGAAGTACAGGATGCGCTTGAAAAAGCACAAGGTGAAAAACGTAAGAAATTAATCAAACGTTTGGATACAATCAATGCATTCCGTAATAGTGAAAACTTACCAGAATGGATGATTCTGACTAACATTCCGGTAATACCACCTGATTTACGTCCAATGCTTCAATTGGATGGTGGTCGTTTTGCGACAAGTGATTTGAACGACTTATATCGTCGTGTTATCACTCGTAACAATCGTTTACGTAAATTGTTAGATTTGGGTACTCCAAATATTATCGTTCAAAACGAAAAGCGTATGTTACAGGAATCTGTAGATGCTTTAATTGACAATGGTCGTCGTTCAAAACCAATTACAGGTGCTGGTGGACGTGCATTAAAATCATTATCTCATTCATTAAAAGGTAAACAAGGTCGTTTCCGTCAGAACTTATTAGGTAAGCGTGTTGACTTCTCTGGTCGTTCTGTAATTGCCGTTGGACCAGATTTGAAAATGTACCAATGTGGTATTCCACGTGAAATGGCAGTTAACTTGTTTAAACCATTTATCATTAATGAAATCGTAAACCAAGGGTTAGCACAAAATCCTAAAAATGCAGAAAAATTAATAGAACGTCGTGATCCTCGTATCTGGGACGTTGTTGAAACAGTAATCGACGGATATCCTGTATTAATGAACCGTGCACCTACATTACACCGTTTGGGTATTCAGGCCTTCTTGCCTAAATTAGTAGAAGGACGTGCAATGCGTCTTCACCCATTAGTATGTACTGCGTTCAACGCTGACTTCGATGGTGACCAGATGGCCATCCACGTTCCATTAGGAGAAGAAGCTCGTGCTGAAGCATTAGTTATGATGCTTGGTTCTCACAATATCTTAGGTCCTAAAGATGGTAAACCTATCGTTACGCCAGGACAGGATATGGTTATGGGTAACTTCTATTTAACAATGGAAGAAACAAAAGAAGAATTCTTTGCAGAAGCTAAACACTACGAAGAAGTTGGCTGCCCATTAGAAGCAGCTCACTGGCACCGTTTTGGTGAAAGTGAAGGTCATGTATACACAGATGAAGATGAAGTTATGATGGCATACCAGTCGAAACAAGTTCACCTTCACACTCGTATCGCATTGCCTGTATGCAATATGCATAAAACATCGTTTGATGAAAAACATAAAAATGATTATTTAATTACAACAGTTGGTAAGATTGTGTTCAACTCAATGTTCCCTGAAGATTTCCCATATATTAATGAGGTATCAAAAGAAAACTTTATTAGTACTCCTGATAAATACTTTATTGCTCCAGGACAAAACATTAAAGAATACATCGAAGCTATGCCTTTAGTTGATGCGGTTAAGAAAAAAGATTTAGGTAAAGTTATTGCCGAAGTCTTCAAACGTTATGATGCAGATCAAACTGCTGAAATTCTTGACCAAATCAAATCTTTAGGATTTGAATATTCAACAGTAGCTGGTATTACAGTTGCCTTGTCAGATATCGAAGTGGCTCCTCACAAAGATGAATATATCGATGAGGGTCGTGTTAAAGCCGATCAGTTGAAACACTTACAACGTAAAGGTATGTTGACAATGGAAGAATGGGAACGTCACTTATCTAAGATGTGGGATGATCAAAAAGACAAGATCGTAACATCATTGATGAAAAACTTGCCTCGTAAAAACCCAATCAACATGATGGCGACTTCTGGTGCTCGTGGTAACGCGTCAAACTTTACTCAGTTAGCTGGTATGCGTGGTTTAATGGCAAAACCTGGTCACGCTAAAGCTGGTGCTGGTGAATATGTACCAACCATCATAGAAGTTCCTATCTATTCTTGTTTCCGTGAAGGATTGAACGTAAGTGAGTTCTTTATCTCGACTCACGGTGTGCGTAAAGGTCTTACAGATACTGCCTTAAAGACAGCCGAATCTGGTTACTTAACTCGTCGTTTGGTTGATGTTGCCCAAGATGTAATTATCAAAGAAGACGATTGTGGTACAGATAAGGGTTACTGGATCGAAACATTAATGGATCGCAAAACAAACTCTGTTATCGAACCATTACAAGATCGTTTAGTTGGTCGTTATTCTAAACAAGATGTAACAGATCCAAAGACAGGTGAATTAATTATTGCGAGTGATGAATTTATCACTGATGAACTTGCTAAGAAAATTGTAGATGCTGGTGTTACAGGTATGTATATCCGTTCTGTATTTACTTGTAAGTCTCGTTTAGGTATTTGTCGTAAATGTTATGGACGTAACATGGCTACAGGTAAAGACGTTGAAGTTGGTGAAGCTATTGGTATCATGGCGGCTCAATCAATTGGTGAACCAGGTACACAGTTAACAATGCGTACATTCCATACAGGTGGTGTTGCCGGTGCCGGTGCAGAAGATATCACTCAAGGTTTGCCTCGTGTTGAAGAATTGTTCGAAGCTCGTTGTCCAAAAGGTGTTGCGGTAATTGCTCAGATTTCAGGTGAAATTACTTCAATTGAACGTATTGAAGGAACAATGCGCCAAGAAGTTATTATCACAAACGAACACGAAAGTGTTTCTCATAAAATTAACGCGAACCAGTCTATGCGTCCATGGGTTCAGGTCGGTGCAAAGATTGAAGCCGGTGTTGCGTTGACTGAAGGTCCATTAGATCCAAAAGAATTATTACGTGTTGCTGGTGTACGTGAAGTTCAAGACTATATCTTGAAGGAAGTTAAGAAAGTATACCAAAGCCAAGGTATCGAAATTAGTGATAAGCACTTGGAAGTAATGATCAAACAGATGATGAAGAAAGTAATTGTTGTAGATAGTGGAGATACTGATTTAAATGTTGGTGTTCAATTATCATTGAATAACATCACAAAAATCAATCGTAACGCATTGTTAAGCGGTAAAACTCCTGCTACATTCAAACCAGTATTATTAGGTATTTCTAAGTCTTCTGTTGAAACAGATTCTTTCTTATCAGCCGCTTCATTCCAGGAAACTACAAAGGTTCTTACAGATGCGACTATTAAGGGTAAAGTTGACCACTTAATTGGTTTGAAAGAAAATGTTATTATTGGTAAGCTGATTCCTGCAGGTACAGGATGCCAGGGAGATCGTCCACAAAATCTAATTGTTGCAGAAAAGGCAAAAGAACTTCGTGACAAACGTATTGCACGTATGAAAGAAGTTCATGATGAAGAGTTCGACAAACTAGTATCTGGCTCTGATGATAGAGATACGATGGATAGTGTAGAAGCTTCAGTAGAAGAATCAATTCTACAAGATGCAGAAACTGCAGACAATAATTCAATGGATATCCAATCTGAAGAATAAGAATATAAGGAGTAGGTAGATACCTATTCCTTTTCTTTAGGAGTAAAAATGGAAAAATATTTTGATTTAGGTAGAGCGTATTACACATATTTAAAAAGCAGCACAAATAAAGATCAATGTACTGTTAGTGTAATATGTGATGATATTGATATTAAACATAACATAATGGATGGCCTATTGTTTGCGGGTGCCTATATATATGATGGATACCAAGAAAATACAGACGGATCTATCACTGTTTGTGATGGAAACATTTCAGTTTATGGATGTGAATTGTCAGATTTAAAGTATGAGAATTATATATCCAATTCCAATGCTACGATAATAAAAAAGTAGGACAATTGTCCTACAAAATTTGAATATTATTTTTTAAGCATGTATCGACCATGACTTCAGGCCATAAGCTTGCCTGGACTTCTCCGATATGTGCTTTTTTTAGTAGAAGCATACATAGTCTGGATTGACCGATTCCTCCACCTAAAGTGTATGGTAATTCTTTATTTAGAATGGCTTTATGGAAAGGTAATTCACATCTTTCCAAACAGTTTTCTTTTTTCAATTGTTCTAATAATGTATCTTCATCCACACGAATTCCCATAGAAGATATTTCTAGAGCACTTTGTAGTGGTTCATACCAGAATAGGATATCTCCATTTAGTGTCCAGTCATCATAGTCTGGAGCACGACCATCGTGTTTTTCATTGTTTGATAATTTATCACCAATTTGCATCACAAATACGCAGCCATGTTCTTTTGTGATGGCGTTTTCTCTTTCTTTTGCGTTCATATTTGGATACATATCTAATAGTTCCTGAGTTGTGATAAAGAAAATATCATCAGGTAAATGATTAACTGCCTGAGGGTATTTGTACCAAACTTCATGTTCCATATGCTTGATGACTTTAAAGATAGTACGTACATGTTCTACTAATGTTTCTTTTGTGCGTTCATTTTTAGAAATAATTTTTTCCCAGTCCCATTGATCGACATAAGCAGAATGAAAGTTATCTAATTCTTCATCTTTACGAATGGCATTCATATTTGTATATAAGCCTTCATGCAATTTAAAGCCATATTTCTTTAAAGCCATACGTTTCCATTTTGCTAAAGAGTGCACAACTTCCATTTGTTCACCAGGAAGTTCTTTCATGGTAAAAGATACGGGTTTTTCTGTACCATTTAAGTTGTCATTTAAACCAGAACTTTGTGTAACATATAAGGGTGCTGAAATTCTTGATAAATTTAATTCTTTACCAAATTCATATTGAAATGTATCACGGATATATTTAATAGCTTCTTGTGTCTCTCTAACAGTTAATACTGGATCGTAGTTTTCAGGTATAATAAGTTTCATATCATCATCTCCTTAATGTAAGTATTGTATCACAAAATATGAAAAGATTTTCAATTTATTTTGTGATAAAATCATTTTATGAACATTCTATTTTCAATTAACGCAAAATTCATAGATTTGACAAAGACATGTATACGTTCCATCATTCGGTTTGACAAAAATATTGATTTCTATATTTTGCATCATGACTTAAATCAAAAACACATGGATGATTTAAGACGTTCTTTTTTGGAATGTACTTTTCATTTTATAGAAGTAAAGGAAGAAGAATTTAAGGGGTTTCCTATTTCATCTCGATATCCTCTAGAAATTTATTATCGATTATTCGCTTCAGATTTGTTGCCTAAGACATTGGATCGAATTCTTTACTTGGATGTGGATATTGTTGTGATTCAAAGTTTAAGGGAATTGTATAACATGGATTTTGAAAGTAATCTTTATATCGCTTCGAGTCATGTAAATGAGCGTATGACGCATTTAAATGCGAAAAGATTAGGGCTAAAAGAAGATGTGCCATATATCAATACTGGGGTCTTGTTGATGAATTTAGAATTATTGCGTAAGCAATTAAATAAGCAAGATATTTTAAATTATGTGAATGCATATAAGAAAAATCTTGTACTTTTTGATCAAGATGTATTGACGGCATTATATGGAGATAAGACAAAACTAGTAGATTATCGTAAATATAATTTGAGTGAGAGAATGATGAATTTCTATAATCTAAGAAATCCAAGAAGTAGGATAGATCTTGATTGGGTGAAAAAGAATAGTGTTATCATACATTATTGCGGAAGAATGAAGCCTTGGAAAGGTAAATATATAGGATGTTTAGATTGTTTTTATAGGGAGTTGGAAAAATGAGAGATAGGTTTTCAAATCGTTTAGGATTTATTTTAATTAGCGCAGGATGCGCAATAGGAATTGGCAATGTTTGGCGCTTTCCATATATTGTAGGGCAATATGGAGGTGCTGCATTTGTCTTGATTTATTTATTTTTTCTAGTCATATTAGGATTGCCAGTTATGGTTATGGAGTATTCGGTAGGACGTGCCAGTCAAAAAAGTGCAGCCCTATCTTTTGATGTGTTAGAGCCAAAAGGGACAAAGTGGCATTTTATGAAGTATGTGGCAATGGCAGGAAATTACATACTGATGATGTTTTATACTTCGGTTTGTGGATGGTTGTTTTATTATTGCTACAAAATGTTGATGGGTGATTTTAATGGATTAAATGTGGGTCAAATTAATAATGAATTTGGTTTAATGTTGTCAAATCCCTTGATTCAAGTAGGTATGATGTTTCTAGTTGTTTGTATTGGTTTTTTCATTTGTTCAAAAGGCTTGCAGAATGGTGTGGAAAAAGTATCAAAGTATATGATGTTGTGTTTATTGGTGTTGATGCTTGTGCTAGCTGTTCGTTCACTCATTTTGCCAGGGGCTATGGAGGGCGTAAAGTTTTACTTGTTGCCTGATTTTTCAAAGATGCAAAATGTATCGGATGTCGTATTTGCGGCCATGGGCCAAGCTTTCTTTACTTTGAGTTTAGGTATTGGTGCTATTGCGATATTTGGAAGTTACATTGATAAAAGTAAGAAGTTAACATCTGAGGCCATTACGGTTGTGTGTTTAGATACATTTGTTGCATTGGTTGCAGGCTTCATCGTGATTCCTGCTTGTTTTGCGTATAATGTGGATCCTGGGCAAGGGCCTGGGTTGATTTTCCAGACATTACCTAATATCTTTGCGAATATGCAGTTTGGAAATATTTGGGGTGCTTTGTTCTTTTTGTTTTTGAGTTTTGCCGCATTAACTACAATTATTGCGGTATTTGAAAATATCATTACAATGACAATGGAATGGACAGGATGGTCTCATTCAAAAACAATCAAAGTAAGTTTTGTGCTTGTTTTTGTGTTATCTTTACCATGTGCATTAGGATTTAATGTATTGTCTTTTGTTCAACCTTTAGGTGCTGGTTCAACCATTCAAGATTTAGAAGATTTTATTGTATCGAATAATCTATTACCTTTAGGATCACTTTGCTATGTATTGTTTTGTACATCTAAATATGGATGGGGATTTAAAAACTTTTTAAAGGAAGCCAATTGCGGAGAGGGAATTTCTTTTCCTAAACAAGTTGGTTTCTATGTTTCATATATCATTCCTGTTATTATTTTGGTAATATTTATACAGGGATATATCTCTAAATTTTTGTAGGAGGAGCCATTATGATTAAAAAGAGAAAAGTAGTAATTGTTGGTGCAGGAAATGTAGGTGCAAGTACAGCTTTTTGTATGATCAATCAAGGAATTTGCGATGAAATTGTATTAATTGATATGAATACAGAAAGGGCTAAAGGTGAAACATTAGATATGATTCATAGTATTGCCTTTATGAATCGTAATATGGAAATTAAATTGGGAGATTATACAGACTGCAAAGATGCAGATGTTTTGGTTATTACCGCAAGTGCTCCAATGGGTAAGGAAAACGATCGTTTAGTGGCTTTAAAATCAAGCTCTAAGATTGTTACAAGTATTGTTTCGAGTGCTATAGAAAATGGATTTAATGGATTTATCGTAGTTGTTTCAAATCCAGTCGATATTATGACTTATGTGGCTTATAAGGTTTCTGGTTTACCAGCAAATCAAATCATTGGTTCAGGAACGTTATTAGATTCAGCTCGTTTACAATGTCATATTGCTGATTGTATTGATGTAGATCCAAAGAGTATTCATGCTTATGTTTTAGGTGAACATGGGGATAGTGAAATGATTCCATGGAGTACAGTTCGTGTGGGTGGTAAAGACATTTACCAAATCATTAAAGATAATCCAACACGCATGAATGAGGGGATGTTTGAAAGTATTCATGAATCGGTAAAGAAAGATGGTTGGGAAATCTTCAATCGTAAAGGAAATACATGTTATGGTATTGCCGCAAGTACAACACGTATTGTTCGTGCATTGATGTTTAATGAATCCGTAGTACTTCCTATTTCTACGTATTTAGATGGTCAATATGGACAAGATGGTGTATTCACAAGTGTACCGGCTATTTTAGATGCGACAGGTGTCAAAGAGGTTGTTGAGATTGAAATGACAAAAGAAGAAAAAGAACAGTTTGATGCTTCTTGTAGTCATCTACAAAGTTTTTACAAGGAAGTTTAAGCTTCCTTTTCTTTTAGTAGTGTAGGAGGTGTTAGGGTTGGCACAAGGACAAAAGTTAATGACATCTGGATCGATTCCTAAACAGATGGTTTTCTTTGCGTTACCTATTTTATTAGGGAATTTATTTCAGCAATTATACAATACAGTGGATTCCTTAATTGTTGGAAACTTTTTGGGGAGTCAGGCACTTGCGGCGGTGAGTTCAAGTGGAAACATTATATTCTTGATGATTGGCTTCTTTAATGGGGTTGCGATTGGTGCAGGTGTAGTCATTTCGCGTTATTTTGGCGCAAGAGAAATAGAGCGTATGCAAAATGCGATTCATACAACGGTTGCGTTTGGATTGATTGTAAGTTTTATTATGACACTTATTGGTGTTTTCTTTACACCTACATTGCTTCGTTGGATGGGAACTCCAGATAGTGTGATGGCAGCTTCGGTAACTTATTTTAAAATATATTTTTTAGGTTCTTTTGGATCGATAATGTATAACTTTTTTGTAGGAATATTGCAGGCTGTAGGAGATAGTAAGCATTCGTTATATTATTTGATTGTATCAAGTGTAGTGAATATTGTCTTAGACTTATTCTTTATTGCGGTACTTAAGATGGGAGTTGGATCGGCTGCTTTAGCTACGATTATTTCGCAATATATTTCAGCAGGTCTTTGTCTCTATTTATTGTTGACGACAAAGGGAACGCATCGTATTGTTCCTTCTAAAGTAAAAATTCATAAAGAGCTTTTAGGTGAGATTTTGAAGTATGGTTTGCCAAGTGGATTTCAGAATTCAATTATTGGTCTAGCGAATGTTGTAGTTCAATCGAATATCAACTCTTTTGGGGATATGGCGATGGCTGGATGTGGAGCTTATTCTAAGATTGAAGGATTTGCGTTCTTGCCGATTACCAGCTTTACAATGGCGCTTACAACGTTTGTCGGACAGAATTTAGGGGCTCGCCAATATGATCGTGTTTTAAAGGGTGCTAAGTTTGGTATGATTTGTTCGATGACTTTGGCAGAAATTATTGGTGTAATCATCTTTGTTTTTAGTCCTCAGTTTGTTGCAGCCTTTGACGCAACACCTGAAGTTATTCATTTTGGTACTTTGCGTGGACAAACGAGTGCTTTCTTCTTTTGTTTATTAGCGTATTCACATTGTGTGTCGGCTATTTTAAGAGGGGCTGGGAAGTCAATGGTTCCAATGATTGTAATGATGGTTTGTTGGTGTTTTGTGCGTGTTACAGGTCTTACAATCATGGGGGCTTTAGTGCATAATATTTGGTGTGTATATTGGATTTATCCAATTACTTGGTCTTTATCAAGTATCACGTTCTTTATTTATTATCATAGGGTAGATTGGCTTCATGCATAAATTTGACAACTGGATTTAATAAGTGATAGACTTATATCGAGGTAGATAATTATGAAATCAATGTTAGAAGAATTAAAAGATGTAAAAATTAAAAAACACACAGTTACATCTATTGAATATGATTGCAAGTCTGAAGAAAAAGAGGACGAAGTATTTGATCAGGTTCATAATATTGTCACAAATCATTTAGATGACTTCGCAAAAATCACTTTTGATGTGGAAGCGGATCACAAAGTAAAAGTAGAAATTAGTGAAAACTAGTTGGACCATTTTAAAAAATGGTCTTTTTTTTGTTTTTGTATAGTTTCGATAATTATATATTTGATACAATGAGTACAAGAAAGATATGTAGGTACTATAATATGATAATTAAGAAAATAACATCAAAACAAGATGGGTTAAAATTAGAGATTGCGATTATGGAGTGCCAGAATCCAAAAGGAATCGTACAGTTTTCGCATGGTATGGCCGAGCATAAAGAGCGTTATTTTGACTTTATGCGATATTTAAATGATCGTGGCTATATTTGTGTGATTCATGATCATAGAGGTCATGGAAGTAGCGTGAAATCAAAAAATGATTATGGATATTTCTATACTGAAAATGCGGATTATATTGTGGAGGATTTATTCCAGGTTACGGAATATGTACGTGAAATGTATCCTGGATTAGAGGTAACGTTATTTAGTCACAGTATGGGGACTTTAGTGGCTCGTTGTTACTTAAAGAAATATGATGCATATATTGATCAACTGATTTTGTGTGGTCCTCCTACTGAAAATTCGGCGGCAAGTCTAGGTTTGGCATTGGCAAAAATAATAAAGCCTTTCTATAAGGAGAAGAAAGGTAATGGCTTATTGAATAGGATGGCTTTTGCAGGATATGAATCGGGTAATCGTTGGTTGAGTAAATGTGTTGAGAATGTAGAGCAATATGAAGCAGATGAATTGTGTGGATTCTTATTTACAACGAATGGTTTTATTAACTTATTTCAATTGATGATCAAAGCTTTTGATAAAAAAGGATGGAATGTCACTAATGAAAACTTACATATATTTATGATTGCAGGTCAAGAAGATCCGGTCATTCAGGGTAAGGATAAATTTGAACAATTGAAACAATTTTTAATGGGTGTTGGATATAAGAATGTATCTAGTAAATTGTATCCGACTTTAAAACATGAAATCTTAAATGAAAAAGAGAATCAAATAATTTACGAGGATATATATGAATTTATAAAAAGTGCCAAGGATTAATCCTTGGCATTTTAGATACAAAAAAAACTCGCGCTTGCGAGTAGATTTTTACATGGAGCAGGTGATGAGAATCGAACTCACGTAGTCAGCTTGGAAGGCTGAAGTTCTACCATTGAACTACACCCGCATATCTTGTTCGCTGTTATTTGTTCTCCCCAGCGACAAATAATACTATACCATCACTTTTTATAAATTGCAAGTGTTTTTTTGAATTTTTTTTATTTTTTTCAAAAAAACTTATTTTTGCGTATTTTATGCCATTTTCAGAAGTGCTCTATTCTTCTATTTCGCGCTCGTCATTAGCGACTCTTTCAATATGCATCGCCAAATATCCTGTCTCGACTTCTTCTAATTTCACACCAAGGCTCTCACCTACCTGATCACAGACTGCCTGTGCCATTCCAAACGATTCTGGAAATTTCACTTCCATGTAATCATTCATATTCACCTTCAGCTTCTCACCGCTTAAGGCTCTTGCTACCATATAACGGATATGGTTCATCAGACGGTTATAGGATAACGATGCGATATCGATCGGCTTTCCGATTGCTTCTTCTACCATGCTGATACACTCTCTGACGGATCTTGCCATCTGCATCGCCTGCGATACTTTCTCATCCTCTATCGCCGAATGAATGTGAAGAGCCACATATCCAACCTCATCATCTTCTATATCAATGCCAAACTGCTTTTGAAGAAGCGGGCGGATACTTTCTGCCGCTTTGAATTCCATGTGAAATAATACACGGATATCCTCTGTGAGCGGATTACTGATCTGCTCATGATTCTGAATACGTTTTACTGCAAATGCAATATGGTCTGCAAGTGGGAACAATACCATACGGTCAATCTTCCCGAATATCTTTTCCGCCTCGTCGAGCACGGCATTCGTTACTTCTAAGAATTCCGGTGCGATGGACTTTACGATTTCTTTTGCCCCGCCCCGTTCTTTATATTTTTGGAGAGAATATAAACGGTCTTCTGGTCTTACTTCGATTCTTTCTGCAACTTTCCTGCCGAATCCGACTCCCTTTCCCATGATCAGGACTTCTTTGTGATCATCCTGATGGATGGCCATTACAGTATTATGATTTAAAACTTTTTCTATCCTGTACATCATACCCCCACTCGCATTTCCACATTAGATTCTTTTACGCTTCATAGATATCAATCGCGAAAAGCTCATCTCCTGCCTTGATCTCACCTTCATTCAGAAGACGGATCTTCTGGTTGTCTTCCAGCTCTGTGCAGAGAACCGGTGATGCTACAGACGGTGCATTCTCTCTCAGATAATCCAGATCCAACTTCAGCATCGGATCACCCTTCTTCACTGCCTGTCCGTTCTCAACGAAGCACTCGAATCCTTTTCCGTCCAGTTTTACTGTATCAATGCCAACATGGATCAGAAGGCTTACTCCGGATTCTGTCATAAATCCGATTGCATGCTTGGTATCGAATACGAAGCATACTTCTCCGTCTTCCGGTGCTCTTACGATCGCATCTTCCGGTGTCACAACAGCACCGTCTCCCATCATACGTCCGGCAAATGCTTCATCCGGCGTTGTGGAAAGATCTGCCGCAAGTCCTGTGATTGGACTTGAGATCACGATTGTATCTACTACTTTCTTTTCTCCTGCCTTGTCTTCTATTGTAGCATCTTCTGATACATTCTGACCAGTACTTTCTGTATCCTTCTGTGGCTCATACAGCTCTTTTGGCGCATGTTCCAGATAATCTTCCAGGTCCGCCTTAATAACTGTCACACTCGGCCCGTAAATGACCTGTACGCCCTGTCCACGGTGTACCACGCCCGATGCTCCGGTCGCCTTTAAGATTCCATCATTTACCAGATCCGGATTGCTTACCGTACAACGAAGTCTTGTCGCACAGCAGTCTACATCTTCAATGTTCGCAGATCCTCCAAGTCCTCTTGTGATCTCCGCACTCAGTGAATCTTCCGAACCAGCTGTTGCACCAGCTTCCGTATTGCCTGCTTTTCTCGCATTTACATCTGCTTTTGTATAAAGCTTTGTCTCTTCGTCATTATCTTCACGTCCCGGTGTCTTGAGATCTAACTTCTTGATCAGGAATGAGAAGATAAAGTAATACAGGAAGAAATAGATAATTCCTACCGGAATGATTCTGATCCAGCTTGTCTTCGCATTTCCCTGAAGGATACCGAATAACAGAAGATCTAAGAATCCACCGGAGAATGTAAGTCCTACCGCAATATTCAGGATATGTGCGATCATGTATGCACTACCTGCCAGTACCACCTGCACTGCAAAAAGAACCGGTGCTACGAACAGGAAAGAGAACTCCAGAGGCTCTGTGATACCTGTTAACATACATGTCAGTGCTGCGGAAAGAAGAAGTCCGCCTGCTGCTTTTTTCTTCTCTGGTTTTGCTGTACGGTACATTGCAAGTGCCGCTCCCGGAAGTCCGAAGATCATGAAGATGAACTCACCTGAGAAATATCTCGTTGCATCTGCGCTGAAATGCGTAATATGTGCAGAATCAGCAAGCTGTGCGAAGAAGATATTCTGACCTCCCTGGATCAGCTTTCCGCCGACTTCCATCGTTCCGCCGACAGCTGTCTGCCAGAATGGAAGATAGAATACATGGTGCAGACCGAATGGGATCAGTGCACGTTTTACAATACCGAAGATCAGTGTTCCAAAGTAACCCGTTCCTGTTACCAGACCACCCAGTGCATAGATACCGTTCTGCACGATTGGCCATACGAAATACATTGCGATTCCGACGAACATATAAGTAATCGTTGAAATGATCGGTACGAATCTGGAACCGCCGAAGAATGATAACGCATTCGGCAGTACGATCTTGTGGAAACGGTTGTGAAGTGCCGCAACACCAAGACCTACAATGATACCGCCAAACACACCCATCTGCAGTGTATTAATTCCACATACCGAAGCAATCGTTCCTTCAAGCACATTCTTGGAAATGGTTCCGTCTGCCGCGATCTTACCACTGATTTCAAGCATACTGTTAATAGAAATGTGCATAACAAAGTATGCGATCAGTGCAGATAACGCTGCAACTTCTTTCTCCTTCTTTGCCATACCGATGGCTACACCAACGGCAAAGATAAGCGGAAGGTTGTCGAAAATTGCACTTCCGACTTTGTTCATGATGATCAGCAGCGAATGAAGAAGTGTTCCTTCTCCTAAGATTCCCTGCAGTCCATAAGTTGCGATCGTTGTGGCATTGGTAAAAGAACTACCAAGGCCAAGGAGCAATCCTGCTACCGGAAGGATTGCGATCGGGAGCATGAAGCTTCGCCCTACTCTTTGCAATACGCCAAAGATTTTGTCTTTCATAGTTTTTCTCCTTTTCTTTGTACAGGTATCTATGCATAGTGTAGGCTCTTTTGAAGATGCTATACGTGATGATGATTTTCACATCATTATAAGTACAAAAAAGAGACACTAACTCTGCATAAATACTACTAATTTATACATAGTTAATGCCTCGTTCACTAACAAGTAACATACTATATTAACATAATATCACCATTCACATATTCTGTCAATTCACTCATTTATTTTTTTATAACTCTAAAAATGTCAACATTAAATTCGACATTTTTTCATATTTTTATCGTTTTGCCGTTTTGCACAATACGCAGCCTGTTTTATTGTATATTTTCACTTTTGGACAACGCAATAGCAAGGCTGCCACTTCTGCCAGCCTCTCACGCCCCCCTATTTCCGTTCTTATGCAAGCTGCTTTACCTCTTCCTCGAATAGTTCCCCTGCTGAATGATAGCCATGTATTTTGCGTGGGTATCCGTTTATCCAGTTCTCTATACTCTCTACCTCTTCCTCTGTCCTGTCGTCAAAATTTGTGCCTTTCGGTATCTTCCGGCGTATCATCTTATTTGTTACCTCATTTGTGCCACGCTCCCAACTGCTGTACGGGTGGCAGTAATATACCTTTGTCCGCTTTTCTCCCTCGTTGATAATAGAACGCTGTAAGCCCTCTGCATCTGCAAACTCGCTGCCATTGTCTACTGTGATTGTCTTAAATACCCGCTTAAACATATCAGCGCCCCATTTTCTTTCTAATCTATCCAGCGCCGCTACTACTGCCTCGTCTGTATGGTCTGGCAGTTTAAATATAATCTCGTTTCTGGTTTTCCGCTCTGTCAGTACCAGCAACGTATTTTTTGACTTTCCCCGTTGTCCTAAAACGCTGTCCATTTCCCAGTTGCCGAACTCTTCCCGTGTATCTATCTCTTTCGGGCGTTTGTCTATACTCTCTCCTGCTGCCGCCCTTTTCTGTTGCCTCTGTACTTTCTTATAATTTCTCTTCTTATTCTTCTTTACTGGCAAATTCTTATTAGACAACTTAAGGAAAATACCCTTATCAATGTAGCTGTATAAGGTCGTTACGCATACTGTTACGGAAAAGTCCCCCTCTTTCCCCTGTGCTTTCAATTCTCCCAGTACCGCAGCTGGGCTGTAATCTTCATTTACTATTTTATCCTCTATATAATTTGCGTATGCAATATCGTTTCCTATTTTAAGCTGTGTACCCCTTGCCTTTAAATTTTCCTCTGCTTTCATTTGTGCCTTGTTTGGGCTATAACTTAATGTTTCTGTATAGTCGCTATTTCTGTGCATATATTCCCCTCGCTTAAGCTCATTGTATATAGTGCTGCGGTGTACGCCCAGCTGTTCTGCTATCTCTATCACGCTATGCCCTGCTTTTTTCAATGCCTCAATACTTATACGGTCTGTCCATGTCAGCTGTCGGCTGCCTTTCTTATTCGCCATTTCTGCTACCTCTCTTTCGTTCCTGTTCTTTCCCCATATACGACGAAAAGCCGCAAACTCTTTTACAAGTCTGCGGCTTATGCCTTTACCTATTTACAACACTTTTTACAAGCGGTGTATTTCTTCTTTGCTTGGCTTAGCGGTATGCTCTTTGGGTTTTTCATTCCCGAACAGTTAGGCTTACTATGGTATTTTTTGTTGCTACGGTCTACATATACTGTAGTTTCTCCCGTATGCTGGCTTACGCTGGGCGTTGCGTCCTCGATTACGTCAAGCTCTATATTGCACCCGAACGTCTGTACCCCCCCCCAGAAATTTCCAGTATTTCTGCGGTGTAGCGGGCTTTCGGGTACTTTCTCGCTAAGTCCCCCGCCAGCTCTGCCGATAGATTGCCTATTACCTTATCGCCCCACTTTACGTATGCGGCAGGCTCTCCGTTGTATGTGTACTTTTCTACTGTAATATCTTCACTGCCGGACATTCTGCTTAAAATATCCTGCCTGTTTTCTCCGTCCTCATTATTGAACGTCACGCCTACTACTTTCGTTCTGATTGTATCTAAAACCCTGCTACCAGATGCGGCGGCAGGCGCTGGCGTTCTGTTTCCGTTCTCTTTTCCTGCGCTTTTCTTTTTCAGTCCAAAATAGGCGCATACTGCCGCAACCACAATGCAGCCCACCCCACCTGTTATATTTCCAGACGGCAGCGCCGTTAAGCCGCTTACTGCAAATAATGCAGCCGCTGCCAATAAAATTACCTTTTTCTTTGTCATAGTAAGCCCTCGCTTTCGTTTCTACTTCAATTCTAAAATTTCATCAGCAGAGGCGTTAAGCTCTCTGCAAATTTTCGCCAGTGTTATTGCGTTTGGCGTAAGCTCGTTGTTTTCCCAGCGGCTTATATCTTTCTGGTATACTTGCAGGCGCTCTGCAAGTTCCTTTTGCGTCACGCCTGCCGCTTTTCTCGCTGTTTTAATGTTTTCGCCTAAATTCATGCCTTACCTCTCTTTTCTCTTGCCCTCAAAATGAAAGCAACCAGCAGCTTTACCAGTCCTACTGCTACTAAAAATACTCCTAATTTTAAAAGCATACTCTTTACTCGGCTTTGGGTTTGTGTTATATTTCTTATAGGCGGCGGGCTTATCGCCCGCCTGTTGGTTAGGGCTTTCGCCCTAACCTATGTACTTACCAATTATGATAAGTATTGTTCCTATGATTAAGTCTATCACTGCACTGATTGCCAATTCTTGCCAGTTGATAGGCTTTTTCTTTTGTTTCTTTTTCTTACCCATTGTGCCGTTTCTCCTTTCCAGTGGCTTTGCCTCTTATTTGTTCTTATCTCCTTTCCATGATTTTATTATATACCTTTTTCGGTATATTGTCAACACTTTTGTACAGATTTCTAAGAAAATTGCAAAAAAATAGAGGGCAGACAGCGAACCGCCCACCCTCAAAAACTTAAGCTAATCTTGTGGCATAATCTAAGCTAATCCAGCCTGCGCCACTCTTCAAGCGTCCCCAGCCAGCACTTGCGCCCTGTCCGGCTTTCACTTCCACAATGGTAAATACTCCCTTTCCTGTGGTTTCTCCCGTCTTTGCATAGTTCGTGCCTGCTCCTGTTCTGATATTAAGGTCTAAAATATCTACCTGTACGCTAAACGGAACGCCTGCGCTTGCCTGCTGCCCTGCTGCGGTATATACCGCCTTGCCGTTATCATCATATACAGTATAGCCCGCCTTGCAAGCGCTCTTTGCATTTTCCAGCGACGTAAACGCCCCCAGCTGGCTTGCTGCGTCCGTCCAGCTCTTGCGCACTCTGTAATACTTTGTACCGTTTCCTGCTGCACACTTTTTATAGTATCCCTCGCCGTACTCTGCACGCTTTTTCTTTACTGTTTCGCTCTGGTCTGCTGGCTTTTCATATCCAGTAAGAACGGCATCAGATGCAGCACGCACGCTGCCCGCCTTTTTCAGTGCGTCCATTACTGCTGTGTATCCCTGCAATTCTTCCCATAAAAAGCCCAGCTGCATATTAAGGTCTGCAATGGATACGCCCGCCTGTTTTGCATGATTAAGCAACGCCTGCTTTCTGCTCCAATACGTCCACTGCGCCAGCCCATAGCCTGCACTGTCCTTTACAAAATTGCCATAGCTGCCATTATCCACCGCTGCTGTATATTCTGCGTCCGTCTTACCCAGCTTATTGTTATAGGTGTTCTGTAAGTTGTTCGGCATAAGCCCGCTTTCAGCATACAGATTACCCATAATACCAGCCACGGCATAAGCATTTAAGCCCTTTCCTGTAAGAAAATTCCAGATTGTTTTTTCATTGCCGCCCTGCGGTGTTTCTGCCTGTCCGCTGATTTTACGCTTAAACTCGTCCCATGTGTGGGCGCTGGTGTTATATACATACGGGTTAGGGCAAATCTTGCCCGTTACGTCGTAATGTCTGATTACATGAGATGCAGGCACGCCGTATTTATTCATAAGGTAACGGGTAAGCTCTGCCGCTGCCTCTACTGTTGCGTCCTCAAAATACCAGTCTTTATCTGTTGCGCCCATGCTCTTTGTGTTTTTCTTCCTTACGCACATTTCAATACCGATACTATTAGCGTTTCGGCACTCTGCGTGCTTATAGCTCGACGCTCCGCAATGCCACGCTATATTAGCGTCCTCTACGCACTGCCATACCTCGCCGTTAAATCCTACAAAGTAATGCGCCGACGCATTTCTATTGCCGCCGCCATAATATCGGCAGTTGTCCTCTGCGCCGCCCAGTGCGCCTACATAATGGATAACAATATACTTAATTCTGGAAACGCTGCCCTTATTGAAATTGTACTTACTTATCTTTCTGTTAATGTTCATATTTCCTGCCTTTCCGCATACAAAATAAGCGCCTGCGGTGTCCCGCAAGCGCTCTTTGCTGCTATGTCCTTATTATTCTTATCTCTCCTGTGTTCTGTGTTCCTCTACGTTGCCTGTGGTGCTGTCCCCGTCCAGTTCGTCTGTGTCCGGCAGTTCGTCCGTATACTTCGCCAGAAACTCCCGCACCTTTTCCCATACCTTTTTTACTGGCAGCCCGCATAATGCCATATTCTTAAAAATACTCACTACCTCATAGGCAATGTAAAGCAATGCGAAAAATTCAGCCACGCCCACGGTATCAAGCCCTAAATATGTACGTGCCTGCTCCGGTATAAATCCGATTAAGTTAATCTTAATCAGTACGTCGATTGCCAGCATGAATACCAGGGAAATAAGCATACCTACTTTTCTGATAGCCCCGTCAATGCCTGCGCAGCTGTTAAATTTCTTCTCTTTGATTGCACGCAGCACGCCAAAAACCGTGTCGCACACAATCGCCAATACTACCAGCTGGATAATTTTGTTATGTGCCGCCGCCTCAATAAATTCTGTAATAGTCATGTTCATAAATCCTGCCTTTCTCTTAATTGCAAATCTTTTGCCCGCTCTTTCAGCTCTTCGCCGTCGTAGCCTGCTGTCTGCTCCCAGCTTTCCAGAGTGGCTATTAAATCAGCAATAAGCCTGCTTTGCTTTTCTATGGTTTCCTGTTGTTCTTGTACTACCCTTAGTAAATTGCTACTCATGTACTCGCTCCTGCATTCTGCTGCTTAAGCAGCCTTTTCTATGGCTGCCTCTG
>OGRM01000718.1_pt1 | contig 26284 bp, 40 predicted proteins | sample 1553491 | NCBI WGS metagenome assembly OGRM01 (sample SAMEA2580110, study PRJEB22360) | human gut metagenome | biome: human gut; feature: human-associated habitat; material: faeces | place: Denmark | collected 2008/2010
ATGGTGGCGCAATTTTCAACTGGAATATTGGCGCACTTTTCAATTAGTATCTACATTCATAGGACAGCCGCAGACATTTCTTTCCCGATAGCAATAATGCCTTTCTTGATTTTCTCTATTGTTTCGGTAGTGGGTGTCCAGACACCGTATCTGAAACGGGCAAGTTTTGTCCAGTGCATGCCAATATATTCCGCAAAGTTTTTCATGTCAAGATAAGGAAAACGGGACAGAAGGTGATTTACTTCATTATCATAATTTACAGTCTCTTGTTTGAAAAAGTTAGAGATATGAATATCTTCGTCCAAATCCTCCCAACGTATGCTTCTGCCGTTATCCCATATATAATATTTTTCACGTTGGGACTGGGTAGCACAGAACAACGATGGAAAAACTTCAAGGCGCTGGCTGTATTCCTCCCCCTTGTCGGTCAAAATGCAGATACGGTTATCTTCAAACCATAATTTTTTAATGCTATCATTCATAAATCAATCTCATTTGTCGTTAAACACTTCATGCCATGCGGCAATAATATCTTCCTTGTAGAAAACTACGGTATCAACGGCTTTCTTTATGGTTTGGGCTTTGAGTCCGTTATTCTCAACGACAATCACTTCCGGTTCTACTTGAATCTTGGCTGATTTCCCTTGATATTCTATATGAACATGTATCGGCTCATGGTCATTGGGGTAAAAGAAAAAACGGATACCAAATATAAACAACACTGTTGGCATGTCTTATCATTTTTGTAACATTACAAATGTAGGTATTATTTTTGATACCTACAAAGTTCTTATTATTTATTTTCCCATGTCGAAAATATACTTTTTAGTTTGGCAGTATAGAAAGTTTGAGTAACTTTGCAGTGTTCAAATCACATGGGCGAGCGTAGCCCACAAAAAATTATTTGGAGGGCATTTTTTATGCTTGTACGTTACTAAAGATATTTAGCGTATGTCCTGTGCGGTAGCAGTAATGCCCGCAAAGTTTCCATGTGAACTTGAACAGCAGGTAACATACGCTTTTTTTATTGTTCAAACTACATATGGAAGAAATTAAAATCTTCAACTCACCGCAGTTCGGTGAAATTCGTACCACAGGTACAAGTGAGAATCCTTTGTTTTGTCTTGCTGATTTATGCAAGTCTGTTGGCATTCAAAACAGCAGGAATGTAAAGGCAAGATTAGATGTTGATGATGTCCGTCTAATAGACGTCATAGACAGTTTAGGAAGAACACAACAAGTTACCTTTGTTACAGAAAGCGGAATGTATGATGTCATTTTACGTTCTGATGCTACTAATGCCAAGCTATTTAAGCGATGGATTACATCCGAAGTTCTTCCAGCTATCCGCAAGACTGGCGGTTACATCGCCACAAAACAAGGGGATACTTCCGAAGAGATTATGGCACGTGCCCTTGTTATCGCGCAAAACACCATCACGAGGCGGGATGAACGGGTGAAGCTGCTGGAAGAAGAAGTAAACGCACAATCCGCCCAAATTTCCAATCTCACGCCCAAAGCTGAATTTGCCGACTGCTTCCTTTCCTGCAAAAGCGACATTACCATCGGCGAGTTAGCCAACATCCTTAACCAAAGCTGCCTGTTCAGCAAGGGAAGGAACAAACTCCGTGAATGGCTCAGGAAAAACGGATACCTTATAAAAAGAGGGACAAGGAAGAACAAACCCACACAGAAGTCAATGAGCCTCCACCTGATGAGAATAGCATCCACATTGTGCAACACCGGAGAAAAAAACGTATTCCGCGAAGAAGTCATGGTGACAGCACGGGGACAGAAACACTTCATTACACAGTTCCGGGCACTGCTATCCTCCAAAGAAAGCTATGAGATAGAGTGGTAAGAATACCATAAGCCCTTTTTATTTTCCTGCAAAACATGCGGGAGCCATTGACATGCCCGTAAACCTTTCATTATTGAAAGGTCGGGAATTGAACAACCCAAAAAATCAAAAAAACATGGAAAAGAAAGACCTGACAAACCTGGACAGCGAGGTTAGAAAATATTTGGACCACATGGCAGAATTCATCCTGCTTCTAAAAGAACAAGTAAAACGCCTGGAAAAACGCGTTGAAGAGCTGGAGAGCTGCAAAGACCCCAACAGCAGGATACAGCAAAGAGACGGGACATCCGGAGAAAGAATGTTCATTTCCAAAGAGAATCCACACATGAGACTCGTTATGAAATAAGACGAAAAATAGGCGGCATTTTACTTTTGCCGCCTATTACCTCACCGGTGCACACAAACACAAAATTAGAAAGATGACTCATTTTTAGTGTAATCGTCGAAAGAGATATTTCCTGTACTTTTTCTCACAAGTGACGGTTTGGGCATTTCGTCTGAAACAAGTGCTCCAATCATATCGGTCATTAGTATGTCATCATGGTTTCCCCTTCCCTGTATATTCCCATAGCTTCCGTCGGGCCGTTGCTCATAAATGGCCGCCTCTTTATACAGACGCTCGTCAGGGTCTATAATTCTGTCATCTTCAAAAACCACAATGAAGTTGTCCACCATATCCTGTTTGGTCTTAGGATTCGTATGGAATCCTATTTTGGTGTACACCCCGTTCTGAATGTCTTCCGGGTCAGTTGCCGTACGCATATACAGGTTGGAGTATATGTCCTTGATTTTGGAAAGTATGCCTCTGATGTGGTCTCCCTGCTCTATGAATTCGCTTGCTTCCGCTTTCTTTTTGTCATATGTGTTGCTTTCAAAAACCAGCTTGGCATTTTTGTAATACCTGGCAATCTTTACGGCCTTGTATGCAAGGAAGTCGTAACGTATATGCCCGTGCCATCGCGCCACCACTTCCAGCTTCCCGCCTTTGAAGCGGAGCGGCCACCTGTTCATCACGGTGATGCACGACGGGTCCGAGTTCTTGCTTCGTCCGCCTACATCCACTATTACCAGGTACTGGTTGGATGTATTCGATTTGTCCGGATGTTTCCATATCCTGAAAAGCCCGTTCTTGTCCGGGACAAGGCATATTTTCCCTGTTTTCTCTGACTGTGCAATATCTCCGGTGAATATCGGTGTTTTCTGGTACTGCTTTCGCCTGCAATCAATAATATAGATGTTGAATACCCTGTTTCCGGAGAATTTGAAGCATTCTTCGTCGTCGGAAGGTGCTTCCGATGCCATTGAAGCGTGGTCATGGAATGATTTCCGTTTGTTTATATACCACAATATATGTTCGAGTGTCGCTCCTTTGGTCCATAAGGAATACAGGTATTGCCCGGATTCGCTGTTTTCATCCGGTTCAACCGTATTGTTCTTTTCAGCGATAAGCCTTTCTGCAAATTTCAGTTTTTCAACCTTATTGCTGAAAGAGAGCATATCGTTTTCAATATAGAAAAATGGAATGAAGACGGCTTTTCTGCTTGATGTCCCTTTTTTTGCAAGCTGGTACTCGTCGTAAAAATATCCGCTCATCCCGTTGGCGGTTGATTCGGACACTTCAATTGTGAGCGGTTTTTCAAGGATATTGGAGTCGATGTTGGTTACTACCTGCTCGGCGGATTTCCCGTCTGTGGTCTTCCAGTAGGCTACTTCGGAGAAGTGCGCCATTGCGTAGTCCATGCCTCGTGTGGACTCGAAGTTCTCATAGGATGCCACTGTGATAACATTGTCCCTGATTTTGTTTCCTCTTTGGTCCGCAATGATTGAATCGGATGCGGAATGCTCGTAAGGCACGAACTGGAGTTTTCCCGTGTCGAAAATAAAACCGGGAATGTTATCGAGCACTTTTTTATACATTGCCTTTATACGCTTGGCTGTATCTTTCGTCTGTGCGATGACTACTGAATACCAGCCTTCTTTTACGAACAGCTGCACCCATGCCATGTAGAGCTGTACGAATGTGGAGCCGCCCCACTGACGTGCTTTTAGTAGAATTACCCGGATGGGGACTTGGGCTATTCTCATCTTTTCGAGAATGACAAGAAGGTGTCTTTGCGCATAGTTCAATCTGAACGGTATCATATCCCCTCCTTCTTTCGGCTTGATTTTGAATGCCGTATAAAAGGCGAATGAGGGGTCCCGGCTGCACCGGGTTATGTATAGCCGGTCGATCAGGTCTTCCTCTGTTATGGAGGTGTTGTTCTCTTCATTGAAAGCTTGTGTATACGCTTCTATGGAGCCGCTTTTGATAACAGCCTGGTACAGCGGGTTTCTGTACACTTCCTCTGTAAGCCACTGCTCCCGTATGGGATACCCTTCGATTCGCACCTTATGGGTATGCCCTTCCATTCCTTTCCCGGTGTATTGGTCGTGGGTTCCGAAGATTTTCTTTAGTCTCTCTTCGTTTTCGGCAAGCATCAGCTTCGCTTCTTCTGTGTATTCTGATATTGTATAACGTGCCATATGGAATAAGCTATAAAGAATGAGAGTAAATGGATTTTCCAGTTGAGTACGGGAATAATGGACATTGCAAGGTTGGAAGCTATTATCCAGATGATGTTAAGACGGTGGGAGCAGTACCGTCTGGCATAGCATGCCATGAGAAATCCTGAAAGTCCGCATGTGGGCAGTTCCATGGACGCAAAGGGTATGAAGGCTGCGGCTGCTGACGAGATGAAAGCTACGAAACAGGTTTTAATGCGCGGTTTGAACCGGAATAAGGCAATAAGATTTAAAGTGAGATGGAAGATGTTTGCGTGTGAGAAAATATATAACAATTTAGATTGAAAATCAGACTGTGAATTAAAATCGAAATTAGAATGTGAAAAGTAGAAAATTACGCAGGTTGCCGCTATTATTATGCTTGGTGTTTGTCTTGAAAAATTACTGTTCATTTCTCCGCTCTCTGTTTATTCTGGAGATGATTGCCAGTGCCCTTGAATACGAAATGTAAAATTCCGGAGCTTCCCTCTGTACAGCAAAAGAAGTTATGAAGAACGTGGAACACCCTCTGAAGGCGGGTTTCTTTTCGAGTTCCTGATAGGCTGAATATATTTTTTGGATCATGCGTTTTCTGACCGTTCTTACACAGCCTGTCGGTTTCCCTTTTTTGATTTTAAGTATCTCTCTGTATGCCTGGAATGTGGAAATCCAAAACCTGGAGGTTTCCGACTTTATGGCTGCCTGTATGGCCTGTTTGTGCGACTTGACATCCGGTCTTCTGAATGCCGTCTTATAGGCATTGTATAATTCCCGGTCGCGTACGGGTATGAATTCAATGCAGTTGTTCATGGGCAGTTTGTTTATGGGTTTACAGTCCGAAGGTAGGAAATAGATTGAAAGGTTTGATAAGGATTGGCGGCGGTTTAGTAAATATAATTATTAAAGTAGCAAAAAAGCAGCCGTAATTGGTTTTTCTTTGTGCCGTAACTTAAAAAACAACGTGATATGGCAGATGATGTAAAGTCAAAAAAAGATACATTTAGAGAAAGGGTGGCAGCCCGTTATCCGTCAATGGACATGGACAACGAGGATGAGTATTACGGAAACATGGGTTCGCTTCTTGATGAGTTTGAAGGTTATGAGGACAACTCCAGAAAGATGCGTGAAAGCATGTCCAAAAGTCCGGTTTTTGCGGAGATGATAGTTGCCGCCCGCGGTCAGGAGGATTTTGACCCCATTGTATGGATGGTTCAGAATAAAGGTCTGGACCTTCAGTCTCTTGCGGATGATCCTGATTATGCACAAAAGTTGGCGGATGCCCATAACTCCTATTTGGAAAAGCTTGCCAAGCAGGATGAGATTGAGAAGCAGATGGCTGAGAATATGCCGGCAAGTGTTCAGGCTGTTCGTTCAAAGGCGGCTGAGATGGGGCTTTCGGATGAACAGGCGGAAGAGGTGATCGGCTCCCTGTACAAGATAATGGATGATCTGATAGTCGGCAAGATTGACCCAGCCTATTTTGAGATGATTGCCAAAGGCATGAATTATAACAGCGCGGTGGAGACAGCCCGTGAAGAGGGTGTTGCTGCCGGTTTGAGCACGAAAGTGGAAGACAAGTTGCGTGACATCAGCGGAAAGCACGAACGTTCTTCGGGCAGGCAAAGCCCTGTCCAGGAGAGAAAGCCGGTCCGGAAATTCCAGAACCCGTTTGTAGCTGAAAGTTATGATGATTGATGGATTAACAATTAAATTCAATAAGTATGAGACATTTTTTTTCAAGTAAGATTTTTTGGAGCAGGATGTTGCTCTTTGTACTGGCGGTTCTGACAGGCGGTGCCGCTATGGCCGTTGAGATTGGAGATAACGGAAGTGACGACGATCCCAATGCCGGTGGACCTTTGGAGGGTGCTACTCCGGATGCTACCGGGAAAGGAATAGACCAGCAGGGGCAGGGAGCGACCGGTTCTGCGGTGACAGATGCCGAGCTGGCGGATAATCAGGTGGAGGACTACGTCAGTAAGTTTCAGGCGTTCCAATATCCGATGCATACGGATTTCCTCAAACGTGCAAAACAGATCCATGTCAATACAAAGGAGCCGGAGCATTACAATATCGGCGAGGCTGTGATGGATTGCGAGACCAAGGACGAAGTAACCAATGAATCGAAGGACAATGAGGTCAAACTGTCGTTGTACAAGAATGACTACAAGTTGTTTGCTGAGTGCAACACCGTTCTGGTTGACGGCGTTACCGGCTATGACGAGAAGGGTGTTCCTGACGGAAGCCCGCTGGTACTGTATGTGACAGCTGCCGACAAGGCAAACGGAATTGTTGTTACTGCCCTTAACGGTCCTTTGGATGAGCAGGGGGTAACCTATGTCCCTACGATTCCTGCGGGTACCGGCATGCACATTATGGCTCCGGCGATGAGTGAGAGTGAGGTGGAGATTGCACCGGATGCTGCTTATCCGAAAAAAGAGACAGCCTATCTTCAGAAGAAAGTCTGCCCCATTACCTGGACAGAGTTTTTCGAGCGTATCAACAAAAAAGCGAAATGGAGCGTCCAGGACCTGAAAGACTGGACTCTGAGTAATTTCCGTAAGAAATGTACACGTTCAATGCTTATCGGTGTAGGGACAAAGTTTCTGAAATACGGTTCCAAGAAGACGGGAACGGAGTATGTGTATACTCAGAAGGGCGTTCTCAGGCAGTTGCGCCTCGGCTATCAGATTGGCGGTGAGTTGAAGTTCTCCGACCTGATCGGGATTACCCGGATGCTGTTTGGCAAGTATTCTACGACCAATGAAATGGATGTGTATTGCGGTACAAAGTTTATCGAGAAGCTGCTGAACATCGATTTCACCAAGCATAAGGATATAACTTTCGTGAAGAGCCAGGTAATCGGTATTGATATTGCCGCTTTTAAAACCACGTTCGGGACCTTGAACTTTAAGGTCGAGCACGCACTTGATGACCTGGGATATGAGGAGTGTGCCGTGGCATTCTCCATGAGTGATGCGAAACGTTACTACTATACCAAAGGTAAGACACTGACGGTAGACCATTCAAAGGGAGAAGGCGGTGAGGTCCGTGAGGCTAAGAGCGAGTATTACATCCAGGACGACTGTCTGATGCTGACCGGCTACAATTCGATGCTGATTGGTCCGGATGTCACTATCAGCGGCTACAAGCTGAGTGTGCTTGATACTGTCATTAAGAGTGTGGCTTCAATGAATGAAGCTGTTTCTTCCAAAGAGGGCGATGTTATTTACCTGACTGCGGTTGATGGTGAGTTCGGTATAGGGCTTTACCGTTATGACGGTGCAGAGTGGGAGCCTTACAGAGGGGAAATTAACGCATAAGGATTTATTTGGGCAGATAATGTGAGGGCACGTCAGTTGGCTGTATGCCTGCTTGGCGTGCCTTTTTAAAAGGTATGGAATGATGAAGACAAAAATATATGAATTGGTTGGCATGGACGCCTGCCGGATGCAGACCACTTACTGTGGCATAAAGGTGAATATGGAATTCAAGAACGGAAACCATCTTAACGGCAAGAAGGCTGTGCTTATTACTTCCAATCCTTTTGTTCAGGATGCCATAGAAAACGATCCCCGTTTCGGTGAGACATTCAGACTTTCGAAAGTTTATGACAATGGCAGCGGAAGTTCTGAAGGGCAGAAGGAGAAGGAGGATGAAAAGCACCCTGCAACACTCAGAGGAAAGGGGAGAAAGAAAAAGACGCAGGCGGAACTGGATAAGGAAAAGGCTTCGTCTGGGAGTAAGGAAGACAAATATACGGAAATCGCTGAGGTGGGAACTGTAAACGACGCGATTGATTACTTTACTTCTTTGGGAGAAGTTGTGGAGGATGAATCCCAGATTCTGGAGTTGATGGACAAGCATCTGGTTAGATTTCCAAATATGCAGTAGGCCATGCAGAAGCCGGTTGAGAAGATTGTAGCTGATGTCAGGAAATGCATTGATGAAATCGCGTTGAATGATGCGGATTTCATCAGCGGGCAGGACAATACAGAAATGGATGCCATTATCCGTTCCAAGGTCATTGATGCCTTGCGCTACGTGCATGGAAATGCGGATTGGAGCCTTATCGATTCGGATGTGGTGGTGAATCTGTCGGATGTTGCTATTGACGGCCGTCTTGTAGGAAGGGTACCTCTTCCTGAGGACTATATGCGTTTGTGTTATGCACGGTTCAGTTCATGGCCGTTGTTTCTGTCAGATCCGATATATTGGAATGACAAGGAATATGCGCTTCTGTCCGATGAATATGCTACCGGTACATGGGAACGTCCGAAGCTGGGCATGGTCATGTATCCGAAGCGTTTCCTTGAACTGTATAAGGCCAGGACTGAGGACGACCGCATAGAGGTTGGAATAATCCTGGAGCCGAAAATCCTTTCAGACGGAGTGGTGAATGTCAGTCCGAGGCTGGAGGGAGCTTTGACCTATTATATTGCGGGACTTACGCTGCTTACATACTCTGACCGGCATGCGGACGATCTGTTTAATCAGGCAATGGTTATGATGGGGATTCCTCAGGTTCCTCCCGTTACGGAGTAGTATACGGTTTGTTATGGTATAAAAAGCAGAATCAGGTATGAAAAAGATTTTTTATGACAGCACACTGGCCGGAGTCCTTCTTTTTTTCAGTTCTTGCCATACGGTTACGGTTGGCCCTTTTGTTTGCAGTAAGCTGAAAGAGGGGGAAGTCAGGCAGTATGTGAGAAACCATGAATGTACTCATTCCCGCCAATGGATGGAAATTACAGTGATTGCGGGGCTTGCAATCTGGTCGGCTGTTTTGGCTTTTGATGTGTCGGCATGGTGGTTGTCCTTGTCTGGACTGGCATTCTATCTCCTCTATGGTATGGAATGGGTGGCCAGACTGATTGCCCTGAGGGACACAAGACTGGCTTATCTTGCCGTTTCATTTGAAAGCGAGGCACGTGAGGCTGAACATGACGAGAATTATCTGGAGAATTGCAATTATTTTACCGGTTGGTTTAAATATCTGCGTAGAGGTTGGCGGTCAGACGGTCTGTAACCTTTCCGCAAAATGAAATGATAAAAATATGAATACGGATGCAGTGAATGCTGCCCTTCAGGTGGGCAAGGGGATTAGTGATTTTGGCATGGTGGCCATTGCCGGAGCCTTCTTCCTTATTATATGCGGTGTGATGTGGCTATTCATTTTCAAATGGTTCAAACATTTGGTGGATAATGTGATAACCAGGCAGGAAAAGGTGATAAATGATTTGCTCGTGGAAACCAAGGCTCAAAATGAGGTCCTTTCTGATATTAACGAGGGATTGAAGCCTATTTCTCAGATGCAGATAAATTCAGTCTGTAACAACTTCTTTGACCTTGATTGTGAAAGACTGTGCCGGCTGGTCCGCAATGTGCGCGATGAGAACAATATTGATGATAAGCAGAAGACGAGACGAAAAATAGAGACGCGTTGTAATGCCATAATCAAAAAGCGGAGTATTGAACTTGATAACTTTATTCACCGCGGAAAAAGGCTCAGTGAGTTTATGTCAACGGATTGGGTAAAGAAGTTTTCAGACATAATAGAGTCGGAAATCTATAATCCTGTCGGTGCCAATAATGCACGTGCCTATGCCAATATCAAAACAGCCATTGATGAGGCTAAGGTTGAATTTTTTAATAACATGAATAAATAAGGAGTAACAGAATGAAAAAGAAACTGATTATTGCAGCGATTGTTATCGCTATCATCGTGGGAGTTATGCTTTACATGCACTACACTCCGTTTTGGGTAAACTTGACAACTGTCGTATCATTCGGTGTCGGTGTTGTTGCCGGATGGGTGGCTCATGTGGTTTATGACAAATATTTCAAGGAGGACGTGCGGAATGAAAATATTGATTGACAACGGACACGGAAGTAACACTCCGGGCAAGTGTTCACCGGACGGAAGATTGAAAGAGTATGCGTATGCCCGTGAGATTGCTGTACGTTTGGAAGCGGAATTGCGCAAACAAGGCGTTGATGCCGAACGTATCGTCAAAGAGGAAATAGATGTCCCCTTATCCGAGCGTTGTCGTAGGGCAAACGAATACAAGTCCGGTGACACTATCCTTGTATCCATTCACTGTAATGCAGCGGGAAATGGTTCTACCTGGATGCAGGCGCGCGGTTGGGAAGCATGGACTTCGGCAGGTCAGACGAAAGCCGACAGACTAGCTGATTGTCTATATGCAGCGGCCGGACAGCTTTTGCCGGATATGAAGGTGCGCAAGGATACCACAGACGGTGATGCGGATAAGGAAAGCAACTTCTACATCTTGAAGCACACAAAGTGTCCGGCAGTCTTGACCGAAAACTTATTCCAGGATAATATGGAAGATGTGGATTTCTTATTATCGGAAGAAGGGAAACGGGTAATCATTGACTTGCATGTACAGGGCATTATATCTTATTTGGAAAGCTTGTCAAAATAGCTGTGATGCTCTGGCTGTATTTACCGGCATAAAGAAAGGTTGTATAATAAATTCAAAATTCAGATAAGGATGATAACGATATATAAAGACCGGATTATACGTATTGAATGGACCATTCTAAAGGGGACGAGCAACGTTAAGGAAGACTTTACCCGTTCCTTGTTAAAGATGTTTCTCATAGGTCCGCATGACCGGTATCTGATGGATGGCATTACGGTTGACGGGGTGATACATCTGGAAATACCCCAAGGCATGCCTGAAGGCGCTTATTCCATTGAGGCTGTATGGGTGAAGAACGGGGGTATGCTGAAGGATACCCGATTTAATGACCGTTGCATCATGCGTTCCCGTAAAGATTATCTCTTTGCCATAACTGAATATGAGAGTGAGGCTACCAATATAGGTGAGGGGGAAGTCGTTATCCGTGTCAGAAGCTCTGTAGCTACTTATGGATATGACGGGCTTTCAGCCTACGAAATCGCGACTTTCCGTAATGAATATCACGGAAGCGAAAAGGATTTTGTCAAATTGCGTGGCAGCATAGTGGATACTATCCTTTCTGATAAAAGCCCTTATCCGTTGGAGAACAGGGTAATTGCCGGTAAATTCAAGGAGGTGGACGGTCATGTGGATGAGTTGAAGGAAGATGTTGGCAATGTGAAGGAAGAAATGCAGAACTTTGCCGAGAAAGTTGTTGAACCTGACGAGGAGGATATTACAGTTGAAAAGTCAAAAGAAGGCAATTTCTTAAAATTGAAAAACCGTATTTTCAGTTCAACTGGATTTGGAGGTATGGGATATAAGATTTTGCGTAAGAATATTTTAAATTGTAAGAATATACTTACCCAAGAAATGTTTGACTGTACTAATACAGTTTATGTCATACAGTATGATTTTGATTTAGATGGTAAAACCATAAATCTTCCCAGAAGGACTAAAATACTGTTTAATGGCGGTAGTTTGAGCAATGGAAAAATTAACTCAAAAGCTCACATTGAGAATTTTGGTGTTGATGGAAATTTTACATTTAAAGATGTGCAGTTCGGAGCCTACAGTGCTGTCATGGATTTATCCAGCTGTATTCTTCCTACAATAGAAAAAGATGGAAATTATGGTTATGATTTGTCGTTTGTATTGAATACGATAAATAAATGGAAAGCAGATAATCATTATAACCTTAATCTTAAGATTGTTTTCCCATGGTCAACACTTTATTTTATAAAGGAGACCATCTATGTTGATAAAAATGTTTCAATAGATTTTAACGGTTCGATACTTGTTCCGATAAATAGCCTTGATTTTTGTTTTTCTGTTTCTTCCCAAAACCGGATGTACGATGATACCAATACAGGTAAAGTTCAAGGCTCTTATATAAAGAATTTTGTTATAAATGATTCTTTTGGTACAAGATCTAAGTTTATGTTTGTTGCTGACAATCATGAGATTTCCAATGTAAAGGCAATTAAACTGTCAAATACTTTATTAACCTATGGCGGATATATCGAAGATGCTCCGAATGATGTTAACTATATTGACTTTAAAAATATACATGATATTGAACTGAGTAATGAAGTTCGGAAATTTGACGATATTGTTATCGGTAAAGGTGATGGCTGTAGGTTGGACGGTATCCATGGATGTAAGATAAAGATAGAAGGTTCCCAGGGATTTGTCGCATCTAATTGCGTTAACTGCGGTTTCGAACTGCGGGGAAGTCAGGGTGTGATAATCAATCATCATGACGAAGAGGCCAAAGGGTATATACTGACTAATTCTTCATTGACTATGGTTGCTTCAAAGATATGGAAACATAATAGGAACTTGATAACTATAGCTGATGATACAGATTACATGCTATATGGGAATAAGATTTGTGCTTTATCCAAATTAGTTCTTAATGATGTCATTATTGCCGGTTCATTGCATCTGGATTTTGGGCTAATACCTAAAACTGTTTATGATATTTTTTGGGATAATGCAAAATGTGATACCGCTCCAAAGATTATTCTAAACAACGCAAGGGTAAAGTCTTCATCCTACAGAGAATTTTTTAATACAGCCGGTGAGTGTTTACTGTCAAACGTCAGCTATACGGACATCTGCCAGCCACATGGTTACACTTCTGAGTTAAATAGTATCACGGCAAAGCCTGCATGGTTTGAATCGGATTTGGCTATAAGGGATTTGTCCGGTTCAAAATATGATGTGTTTTACCTTTATGATGATATGAGAAAGGCAGGCGTTAAACTGAACGAAGTGGTTTTTAATGCTACTCCCAAACCGTTTGAAGAGCAGAAATATATTGCGACAATATGTTTGTCTAAGGATTTTAGTGACATACATTATGGAACGTTGCTTTTTTATCACAAAAATAAGGATGTAATAGATTACAAATATTCTCTCGGATTAGATAATTTTGAATTTCATACAGTCAATGAATATTGGGACAATGGAGAGGATGGTTATCTGTTTTTTGACACCGGTAATGCCTTGAACAACCGTATTTTTAAAACATTATCTTCCTCTTTAGATAAATACAATGAGTGTTCTAAGTATATAAAGAACGGCATTAATTGTATCGCTTATTTAAGAGAGATACCTCAATATGGAGAATGGATAATAGGCGATATGGTAGTAGTTGATGGAAACACATATGCCTATAATGGAAAATTATGGTTGGATGCAAGCGGTACTCCGTCTTCTGTTGCCAGGTCAGGGGCAACAGGAGAGAGACCACAAAATGTTTTGGCTGGGTTCTGTTATTTTGATAAGACAATAAATAAGCCTGTATGGTGGAATGGTTCTTCATGGACAGATGCCAGTGGAGCTACGGTGTAATGTTTTTACTAATTGTTTAATTATTTATGGTATGATAAATAATATCTTAGGTGCGGTGGTATATCTGTCCACCGCCATAGTATTCGGTGGCAGCACTGCACTGCTGATGCTCTTTATCAAGGAGAACAGCGACCGTTGCCACTACTATAACGGCAAGTGGAACAAAATAGACTTGCTGTATGGAGTTGCCGCGATATGTGCAGGTATGGTTGTAAATCATTATCTGTTGAAGTTATGAAGAAGTTAGTGTATATAGTGTTTCTTGTGTTGACGGTGTGTTCCTGTAGAACGAGGACTGTTTATGTGCCCGTTGAAACAAAGGTTCTTGACAGCATAATATACCATGACACTACATTTCAAGAGAAGCTGATACCGTACAAGGACAGCGTATCTGTTGCCGATACAACGTCATTCCTTCGCAATCCGTATGCCTACAGCTATGCTTCATTTAGCAACGGGATATTGAATCATTCATTGGGCATTTATCCTCATGCTACGGTAACGGTCAAAATGCCGTATTTTATCGAAAAGATAAGAAGGATTGAAGTGCCCAAGCCTTATCCGGTAGAGAGGGAACTGTCATGGTGGGAAAAGTTTAAAATCAATTACGGTGGTGCCAGCATTTCGATAAATCTGACATGCGTTTTGTTCGTAATTGTTTGGCTCACCATAAAGATAAGAAATAAATTAACGATGTAGAAGTCGGTCCGTTACTGACGCTCTTTAGGGACTTAGAGTAAAAAGAAAGTCCCATACCCGTTCCAACTACCACATCTTCACGGGCAACATCGCGGACGCTGTAAAGGGACTTTCAAGTAACTAACAGTTTTCGTGATGTTTTTGTTTTGAATATTATAGAAAAAATGGAGCAGCTAAAAAGATTATTTGAAGATGTGGCGGATATGGTATCCGAGTTGATGGGTTTAAATCGGAATAAATTATTCTCTTCTCTCTCCGAACAATATGTGGACGGACGTTCGTTGCTCGTGAACTGGCTTATAAACCTTGGATACACAGAGAGCATGCTGGTAGAATATACTGGAATGTCGCAGCAGCGGGTAAATTTTCTCAAGAACAGTTTTGAACGTAGGAAAGTAAAGTTTTCCGTCCGTCTTGCCTTACAAGAAATCAACAAAAGGTTCACAAAAGACTTACAATCGGATATTTGACCCACAAACAGTTTATTGAGTCATTTGTGTGCGGTTAAGATTGACCGTAACATTAAAAAAAACAATTATGAATGACGAAAGAACTGTAATTTACACTCCCGAAAGTGGAGGTGGTAATGGAATGGGCATGTTGGGTATGCTTGCTCCTCTTTTGCAGCAGAAAGGAATCGACCCTAATCTGCTTGTTGCCATGAACGGCCGTAACAATGGCGGATTTGGTGGTGAGGGTTCATGGTTCATCTGGGTTATATTCCTCTTCTTCCTCATGGGATGGGGTAACAACGGCTGGGGCAACAGCGGTATGGGCGGTTACGGCGCTGCCGGCATTCCCAACCTGATTAACAATGATGCCGGCCGTGAACTGCTGATGTCTGCCATCCAGGGGAACGGGCAGGCTATTAACAATCTGGCTACAAATTTGAACTGTTCGGTCGGTCAGGTTCAGCAGGCCATCAATGGTGTCATGTCACAGGTTCAGCAGGTCGGCAATCAGATTGGGCAAAGTTCCATGCAGATTATCAATGCTATCCAGCAGGGTAATTGCAGTATAGCACAACAGATTGCTTCTTGCTGCTGTGAAAACCGTTTGGCAATTTGCCAGCAGACCAACACGTTGCAGAATGCCATTAACGGCGTTGCGGCAGGGCAGGAGAGAGGCTTTGCATCTGTTGCCTATGAGACCCAACGTCAGACTTGTGATTTGCAGAACTCGATAAAAGAGGGCACGCAGCAAATCCTGGCCGGACAGCGTGAGGCTGAAATGCGTGAGATGCAGAACAAGATCGACAAGCTGCGTGAGGAGAACGGTGCCTACAAGAGTTCCGCAATGACTTCGCAGATTGTTTCACAGGCTACCGCTCCCTTAGGTGCAGCTTTGGGGGATTTGAGTGCGCGTCTTGCTAAAATCGAGTGCCACCAGCCTGAAACGGTTACTTTGCCGTACAGCCCGGTTGTCGGTGTGCCGAACTGTGTAGCTGCACAGTACGGTCTTTATGGCGGTATGGGCCCATGGCCTAATTTCGGTAACGGTTGGGGATAAAAGGAAGGGGGCATAATATGGCATTCATTAATCCTTATATCATGGCTAATAAGAACGGTATTCCCCGGTTGGAGAGTACGGGAGTTGCGGTAGGGGCGTCCAATGTCCGCTTTTCCTTCCGCAGTCATCCGTTCCTTTCCGCTCCTTTCAGCGGGTTGATATTGTTCCGGCTGGCACAGCCGATACCGACTGGTACGACGGGTACGCTTCCGGTAGTGTTTGATACCAATGGTTCCATGCAGGCATTGACAACACTCAACGGGGCGGATGTGACAGCGGCTGATATTGCCGGTACGGGAATTTATCTCTGTTATTATGAATCAGGCAGCAATACGTTGCAGATTCTTACCGGTGGAGTCTAAAACAGGAGTGGGAGCAATCCCACTCAATAAATACAATTAATCATGTTCAGTTCAGTAAGGCAAGGTAATTTATTTTATATACTTTTTAAAGGCGAGAAGCCCGTGTTGAAGATAGGGCAGGTAGAATCCGTAGGGAATCCTGTTGCCAAGTATCCTACTTATAATCCGGCACAGCCTTTCGGGCAGCAGGGTGATATGTTGGTCGATATAAAGGTCAAGTGTGGGGAAGAGGTCATGGATTTTCAGAAGCTTCCTGCAAACGGTGAGGTTTTCGCATACCCGAACGTCATAGTTTCTGACAAGAAGGAGGCTATTGTTTCGGAAGTTGAGGCTATGCTGCAGAACAGCAGGCAGATTGTGGACAGTGTTCCTTATAATGAATCGGTGATGGCCGGTTGCGATGATATTCTAAAGAGCCTTAATCCTCAGTTTGCCAAGGAAAAACAGCAGGAAGAGAAAATCGGGGCACTTGAATCGCAGGTGAAGGACCTTACCGGGGCTATCGGTGAAATAAAGACTTTGCTTGTGAAGATGAGCGGCAGTAACAAATCATAAAATCAATAATTATGGGATGGTTAGAAATCAATTCAAATCGTAAGCAGGGCGTCGGCCTTGAAAAAGCCGTTTCCAATTTCAAGGAAAGTTTGAAATTCCTTATGGAGGATTTTGAATGTGTCCTGAAGGAAATGGAAAGTATGGGTGAGCGTGGCGGTTATTCACAAGGTGGCAGCTATGGTGAGCGTGGCGGTGGTTCCATGGGATACCGTGATGAGAACGAACGGCGCCGTGAAGAGTATGAGCGGGAAATGTACGGTGAGCGCCGTCGTCGCTGATTTTGTAGATGGGGATTAAAAGTCCCCATCTTTCAATTTTAATAATTAGAATTATGGATAGGAGTTTTGATTTATATGAACGCATTCCGGAAAAGATGCGTGTGTATCTTTCGTATTACGGTTTTAATTTTTCCAAGAAAATGTGTGATTGGGCTGTTTCCATGATGCGTGGCAGAGACGGTGAAGAGATAGTTCCGGTGACAAAGGAGAAACTGGACGAGATATTGAAGAAACATGATATCAGGCTGGAGCGTGACAACGGTTATAATGCCGTATATGTAGCCAATATGTGCCGAGCCGATTATTTCGGTTCGTCAATTCCCAATGAACAGTATTTGGCACGTTATGTGAAAGACTTTATAGACGATCCGGACGGCGGGTCGGAAAAGGCTTTCCGGCATTTCTATTCCGACTGTGTGGAAAAGGGTATCGTAATCAATTGGGATGATGTATTGTGATAAGACAGCGTTTCCATATAGATAAGCTGGACTGGAGGGTGTATGTCTATTATTATGTGGACTGCTATTATACGGAGGAAATTCTTCGCCGGTTACGGTCTATAGGCTGCGCCGGGAAAATCCTTGCAGATGCGGAAAGGAATATGAGGGCATGTAGAATGGATACGGGGCTTACCTATTCGAATTACATGTACAGGTCTACGGTAATGGTCATAGGTGCTGCGTCTTCCGGCAGGGAGTTTTTTAATTCGTACATTCATGAACAGAGACATTTGCAGGATGATTTGGGCAATATGAACGGAATAGGATTGGATGGCGAGGAAATAGCTTATCTGAGCGGGGAAATTGCAATGCGCGTTTATGACTGTATAAAATTGTTTGTATGTGATTGCGGATGCTGTAAGGATAAGATAAAGGATATGGTTTATAATTGAATATACGGGATGATATGCGAAAAAGTAAAATAAAGAGAGCGCTGGAAAGCAATACTCCGGCCAACAGCATGTATTCGCTTATTCCTGCAAACAGGCGGAAGGCTTTCAGGTGTTTTGCCGCCTGTTTCGGTTTTACGGAAGAGAAGATAAAAAGGATATTGACTGATGAAAAACGATAGCTTGGACATACTGCTTGACAGGGCGGATTTCGTTTTGTACTGCGATTTCTGCCGCATTCTGAGTGTGCTTAGGTGGAATATGTGCTGAGGCTGGAATGGAAGAGGTTCGGGTATGTATGGACGGCAGAAACAGGTTGTTGGTGCCGTCCATGCTTTTATGCCGACATGAGAGCTTGCTGTACATTCTGCACGATATTGGGATTTGCCTGCGAGGATACTTGCTGCATGATATATTGTGGTATTTGCTGAATTTCTTCGCCGTTTTGGGAGTTTTCTTTGGCTGACCGCAGGGCTTGCAGTATTTCTTCCGAGCCGGGATAATAGGAAAAGGACAATAGCTGTTCGGCATTGATTTGTCCGGCTGCCCATAATTCTTTGAGCAGGTCGTTTACCATCATTCTGGCTACCGGTGATTCCGCGCTCTCCTTTATGCTTACTTTGAAGTCTATGTCTTGTACTTCTTTGGGGTCATATTCGGAATACTCATTGTATCCGGATGATTTCTCCTGTGAGATGTTTCTCGGAGATTGGTAAAATTGATGAATGGTTTTCATCTTTTTCTTAGCAATCTCATTTTCAAAGGTGGAGAATTTGGTCAGCAGCGTTGCAATGGATGTCGTTGAATTCTGCATTTCCATGGCGTATCTGCTGGCTGCCGTTCCGCTTGCAGGAGTCTTTCCTTGCAGGGTTTCCGAAACGGAAGTTATGTCATTTATGAAGCTGAGCTGAAGCTGGAGAAGTTCTGCGGTTCCTATGTCCGTAGACTTGGATGTGATTATCTGCGGAGCGTTTCCTGTTATTTTGGAAGGTTCATAGAATATGAAGCCTCCGATTTCGATGAATTGTTCCGCAAATTCCTTGTTGCTCATGCCTTCCGGGACACAATCCTTGGGAATCATTTTGATGCCCTTTACAGCTGACTGTATCGCCAGGTCGTTTAAGGTGATCAGACGGTTGATATAACGTTGCTGGTCGATGACCACGGAGATGAACGGCACTGTTTTTCCGTTTACGAAATAGTGCAGCTTGTATATGTACGGATGCGATTTATGTTCGAACGGGCTGTCGTATTCAACCAGGACCCTGCCATCCGGAGCAAGCATCTGGAAATGCCAGTATTGGTCGATGATATATTTGTATTCAATGAGCGGGATGTCTTCCCGGTCTATTCCTTGTTCAAGTCCCATCCGTATCCGTTCCTCATTTTGTCTTTTGATCAGCGGGAGGTCTTTCGTCTCGATACGGTACAGTGGGTTTTGAGTATCCATAATGTCTACGCAGCGGTACCGCGGTTTGTTTTCCAGCGTCCATACATGATAGGTCCGGCACAGGTTTGGTGCGGGCGGTGTATCAAAAGATTCTTCCTTATAGTGTTCGGTCTGCTGTGTTGTATTGAATGCGTAACGGTTAAGCCATGGGTTGTATATCTCTTCAAGCTGTTGGTAGTCGTATTCCGATTCAGCCAGAATGGATGCAAGTTCGCCCAGCGTATAATCCCTGATTTCTCCTATCAGGTCATTGTCCCAATGGCGAGGGTCGTTGGCTTTGGACTCATAGAAGAAATATGAGGGGTTGACTGTATAGGTATAGCTGTCCTCTATACCGTCGTGGCATGACCATTCCTCGGTGACTATGGCGGCTCCGCCGCATATGAACTCATACATTTCCGATGTGAGGAGGTCTTTCATAAGGTTGTTTTCCCAGTTTGTCTGCAAGGCGTTTGTCATCATCTGTGATTTTGCATTTGCGTTTTTCTGGCGGGCGAAACATACCGGCAGCGTTGAGGATTTCGCATACAGTCCTGCGAGGGTGTTGACTATTTTTATGAGGTGGTTGTTCTGCAGGACGATTCCGCCGGTGCGTTGTGATATGCGGTCTCTTTCCCGTACTCTGTTGCCTTTTCCGTCTGAGACATAATCTCCCCATTGGTCTCCGAACACATAGCGGAAGTTTCTCAGGCGTGTGTTCCTGAACTCGCTTAGGTTATCCCATGCCTGTTCACATCTTGCAAGCAGCGGGATGTTGTTCTTGTCTGTTCCTGACAAGAGGATGCGTTGTCTTACACTGTCGGAATGTCCTTTGCTTTTATAGAATCTGGATTTTGGTATCAATTTTTTCATAACAATCTGTTTTTTACAAAGGAACAGACAAAAACGCGTGCTTTTTGATAGAATAATCAAAATAACAAAAAAGAGCTGGCGAATGGACTAATTTTGTCGAAAAAGAACGGATATGGTATATGAATATAGATATGATGAGGCTCTTGAACGTTGCGTTATGTTATCAAGTTATGAGGGGCGTGAGTCTGCCGATGGGAGCGGAGAGACCAAATATCTTCAGATAAAAATCACAGAACAAGACAGACCCTTAATTCTGGTGTACATTGCGGCGGCAGCCCGTCTGTTGCAGGAACGCATGTCCCGTATGATAACCTCCGCCGAATATAATGAAACGGGGTTTGTCTGGACTGTTCGCACCGAAGAGACGCGTTGGAATGTTAATACAAAGCTTGATAAGAATATTCAGGAATCATTGGTCAGCTATGCGATGATGAACTGGTTGGCTGAAAGAAAGCCTGACAGAGTGGACATGTACAGGCAGTTGTGGCAGGACATGATGCAGATGTGTGTTGCCAATTTGTTCAGGAAGTCAGTTCCCACCAAGATGAGCAAAAAGGAACGTGAAAGCATGTTGAAGGATATTGATAAAGTGGAAGTTAGTATATCTGATTAAAGTTTTTTTTGCTATGGCTGAGTGTAGTAATCATGAAAGAAGAAGGCGTATTTCTCCTGTTGGGAAAAAGCCGGTTTTGGACTGCCCGGTTCATGCGGAAACCGGATATGATTGTGTTGTGAAATTACTGAGAAGCGAGTTGGTCTATGACATTGACTTTATAAGCTGGAAAGTGGCAAAATGCCGTGTTTTGGAAAATGGAGAGACGCAGGCAGAGGCACAGACAGATGGGGAAAGCACGAACTGGCTGAACCGCCAGATTGAAACGGCGGTTGATAACGTGAAATCGGAACTGGGCATATATGTCAACGATCCATGTATGAGGGTACAGACAGATCATGTTGAATCTGAAGAGGAATGGACTATCGTACTGAGGATGGAATCCGGCTGGCGCGGTAATGTAAAGAATCTGAAAACTTATATTCACGGGTATGTGGTCAACTATGTGCTTGCATATTGGTTTGAAATGACCTTGCCGGATGAGGCGGGGAAGTACCACGTGTTTTCGGAACAGATGCTGCGTAAGGTTGTGATGATGTCGAGAAATGTAGTGGTTACAGATGTAAAATTCTTATTATAGGTTATGGCTGCATTTGAAGAAGGGCATGAAAAGAAAGGAGGTCGTCAGAAGGGAGTAAGAAACAAGAATACGGAAATGAAAGATAAACTCCGTGATTTTGTGATAGATAATTTTGAGGACTTCTGTACTTCCTATGGAAAGCTGACAGCTAAGGAAAAATGTAGAATATACATGAAAGCTGTAGAATTCGTCGTACCAAAAGTTTCTGCTATCAAGTTTGAAGAATCTAAGGATGCAAATTCTGCTCTTGAACTGCTTAAAATTGCAGCAAAATATAAAGATGAGAAGTAATGCTTTCCGTCAAGGTGGACCTGTCCCGAATTGTGTGTAAATTTCTTTCTTCATTCAATCTTTATTTTTTTTCGATTTTTGCATTAGTCTATTCATCTCAATATTAATGCACTTGTTGATTTCGTTGGCTTCCTCGTATCGTTCTTCTTCAATCAGCTTGCTTTTTAGCCATTGGAACTGGTTCATATAAACGACATCGTTACGGTCTGAAACCCTACGGGTATATTCTCTTATCTCATCCAGCTTATCCTCCATGCGTCTGTGCCATTTGCTTACCATTATACAAACAAAGCACATCGCAAAGGAATTGATTATAAAGAATACGGCGTTAATTATCAGTTTTGTTGCTTCCATGTTTAATACTTTTTTCCATGTTTGTTCTCTCTCAATTCATTGTATCCATATTTATTCTGTTTTGAGCCATACGGCAGACGTCCAACCGCCGTATGGCAATATTTATTTCTTCATTAACCCAATGCGCTCTTTCAAAGTAAGAATGTAGTCGTGCATCTGTACTTTTTGAACCTCCATTAAAGTGATCTGATTTTCACCAGCTATTTCAACAGCATCTTTTCGGCCAAGAAACAGGACTAACTTATTATGTTTGTCCATCAACTCATTATATTCGATATACATACGGTCAAGAGGAGTATCAGCTACCTTGTATGCCTTTTCAAATACATCTTTAGGCGACCAGCTTTCATATCCACCTTCATAACGAACATGATAACCCTCATCGTCAAAATTTTCCGTTGACGGCTTTTCTCTGAGGAGATGTTTTCCCCACGCATCACCTCTTGTTATAGGTTCGGCTTCAATTTGTTTTGTTCCAATATACTTTTTCATATCAATATGGATTTTACAAAGCCCGTCCAAGGCTATTTAATTTATTTCTCTTGTCGTAATTACTCATACGGGGACATTTCCCGTCACACCGTATGTTCACATACATATTACTTGTCATACTCGATATGAATGACTTTTTGTAGCACTGCCCACTGTAGGGGCTGTAATGCTTGCAGTGTTCCTGGTATTCTTTTCTATTCATGGTTAATCAACTAATTCAAATTCGTAAACGAAAACATAAGGGTTAGACTTCCACGTTCCTTTGCCGGATACTTTATCTATGAGGGCGGAAAAGGCTTCACGAGGGGTATCAAAGTCGGTGTAGCCAATCGCTCGCCAATGTCCCAATCCACAGACGCAATATTTTTTTGTTCCATCATATTCATATTGGCGAGTGTTCAGTTCAACGCCCTCACGCAGGCAATCTTCATCGGAAATGTCTTGCAACCGTTCTATCTTGATGTTGGTAATGCGGATGTGGCGGGGCATTAGGTCGGCTTTCACAAACATTTTATTAGTCCAACCGGGATATAATTTCAGTTCAGGCAATATAGAATCCAAGTATTCTAAGTAAGCTGCATTTTTCCCTTTTCTATGAAATCGGTCAACATCCATATAACTTTGCGCAATGGCAACAACTTCTCCAAGTTCATATTTCGGCAATATCTCGCCCATATCAAACTCTCTTTCATCAGCATCGTACATACAAGGCCAATCAACAATCTTTTTGTCAGAATGGCGTCTGTGTATATTGAATCCTGCGACCCATTCTCCCCTAAAAGTTCTTGGACATTTGATTATTCTTCTCGTCATAGTCTTCCGACCATTCAATACAGCCTGGGTTAGGCTATATTTATCATTGAACATTATCTTCTTCATTGTATCTTTCTTTTATAAGGTTAAGTGAATTAAGAGAGATAGCGGACACGGGGCGAACCCAATTGAGATTGGCCTGAATGAAGTAGTTCCTATTACCATAGTTCCAATCGAGAACAAAATTGCGTTTGTTTTCTTTTCTCGTAGAACACCAATACCAGTTATCTTTCACTGGTTGTTTTCCGCAGATAGCTAAGGCTGTATTCAGCATAACCTTATGTTCATGCCCTAAGACACTCTCTTGTAGTGTCGGAATGTGCCAACTTAATCCACATAAGTCCAATGCTATGACTTTCTCTGCAATTTCGCTTCCGGATGCAGCTAATGCTTTGGTATTGCCTATTCCATCGGTATCCTTCATACCTTCTTCTGCGGTTGGATATATCTTTCCTATTTGCTCTTTCTCCAAACCAAGAAGAATATGGGTTTCATTATCCATATCTTCCGGATAGAAGAATAAAGCATTGCCATCATGGACGATAGCTACACATTGTGCCTGTTCGTTTTCCTCATGCAGTCCCCCAAATTTAGGTTCTACAAAACTCTTGTTGGCGGTAAAGATGAATACACCATTACCTACATTTTCTTTTGTGTAAATTCCTTTGTTCATAATCATATAAGTTTTAATATTTCTCAAAATTTGGGATTTGTAAATAGAACGAATTTCGAGACATGGGAAGCCAACACTTTTGCTCCTCATTGCACGTATTCCAATTATCTTCCCCAAATTCATCATTTAATGCTTCCACTATCTTATAGGCTACATCTTTTACAAAACGAGTATTAAGTATCCTCTTGCCTTTAATAACGATTGTAGGTGTATAGAGTGAAATTTTATACTCCCCACCGTTTTCTATCGACCAGCTACCTTGTGCTACTGTAATGTGCGGATTGGTTTCATTCTTATACTCTTGTACTATACTTAGATAGCCATTAAAATAGTTGGCTATTAGTTCCGACTTATATACTTTTAGCCCCGTTGCTTTTTCTAAAAGTTTTCTAAGCCTATAAGCATCATTTACAACAGGGTCCATTCTCATATAAGTTTTAAAGTTTCTTGTATTCCGGCTTCCAGTGCTTCCTCGTAGCTTTTATAATGCACCAAAGGCCTGTCGGATAATCCCACTAAATCATGGTTCGGTATTGTTAGTATATCATATATCCAATAGTCTCCATACATATAGGATACTTCAACGTGTAGCTTCTTGGTTTCACGCAGCCACTTTTGAGCAACATACAACACTGGACACAAAAATTCAATAGGTTCGTCATCTATTTCCGTACAACACGACATACTTTGCGGAAGGTCATATTTTGTAATAACCTTATTGCAGCCTATTATGTGTTCACACTTCCAATTGAAACCTTTCTCTTTCAGCAGCTTCGCAGTCTCTAATGTCACAAGTTCTTCGGTCATAGTTCACTCCTCCTTATCTATCTTAATATCTGTCACTTTGCCACGATTGATAAAGCCCTCACAACCGATAACGACACAAACAACATTAAACTCATGACACACAGATAGCAGTGAACATCTTTTACAGTTAATTTTATATTGCACCGCTTCATGCAGCACTCCGTCTATTATTATTCCGTTCTTTATTTCCATAGTTATAACGTTAAGGTTATATTGGTTTTTATATGCTCTATGGGGGAAGCAGCTAACGCATATTTTTCCTCTTCTCTGTGTATATAAATAAATATATTATTGGCTTTTAAACCCGTTTCTGCTTCAAGCTTTTCCAAAATATGAGCTATCTCCATTTCGGCTTTCGCTTTCTTGATTTTTGCTTCTTCTATATCCATGGTTATTTCCCTTTCAATTTCTTTATTAGTGCATCGGCTGCTCTCAAGGAACCTATTGCAATATCATCATAAGTTTCACTGTCATCGTTTATTCCTAAAGCAATACAATACCCTTGCATAGCGGATTTTGCCAATTCATAACGCCTTTGCTCCCAATCAATAGTTTCAAAATTATCAAAGAAATCGAGTTCTGACACTTTGAAATACCTACCATTCACTAAGGCAGTCCCAACGTCGAATAAGCCTTCAACCTCTACAATCGTTCCGGTTGCTTTTATTCTTGCTTTCATAACTATTCTTTAGTTTTAATATACCTGTTTTCAATACACCAGCACAGCATCTCGTAGGCTGCATCAATGAGATTTTCTGAATAAAAATAAGATAAAGTACACCCTCTTCCATTATATTCTACATACCACATTCCCTTGTGTGCACTAACTCTGATTGCAAGCCAATAATATTTTTTTATGACAGGCGGCAGCTTATCGAGAATGTCCTGCAAAGTGTAAGTGGGAATTATTTCCCAAAATGCACTATCCCGTTTTTGGTCTATTACATCTTCATATATTTCAAGTTCCCATTTTGCATTTTTATAAGAAAGAGCGTAGCACCAACACATGCTTCCATCGCTTGTGTCCAGCCCAAGCTCCTTCAAATGCTTCATCTGTTCGACTGATAATACTTGTTTTGGTTTCATTTCTCATTCCTTTTTAAACACTCTTGCATAAAGCATTAAATTTGAATTTATCACAGTTTATAGTATCTTTGTTAAATCTGTCAGTACATTTATAATAATGCTTACAGTTGTAACAAACCCTTTCAAATTTTTGCTTTTTCTTTACTTTATGATATTTCATTTTTCACTCCTTTCTCCTTAATCCGTTCCAGTACATCCTTGTTGGCTTCGAGTATCTCATCGAAAGAGGGGATGGGGAACCATGCCAGCACGATACTGTTTCCGTGAATCCACATTCCCTTTTTATCTAAAT
>OGRM01000727.1_pt1 | contig 26038 bp, 16 predicted proteins | sample 1553491 | NCBI WGS metagenome assembly OGRM01 (sample SAMEA2580110, study PRJEB22360) | human gut metagenome | biome: human gut; feature: human-associated habitat; material: faeces | place: Denmark | collected 2008/2010
CTTATTCCGCGCAAACCGCCCGTCCAACGCCTCTCCCGCCGCCCAGCCACACCCCATAGAGCGTCGCAACGGCAAAGGAAAGAGCCAGGAGTATTGGGTGGGGCGCGGCCATGGCAAGCACCAAGGCTACGACGAAATAGACCAGAGCAAGTGCGGGGTGAAAGTTGTCGAAGGCGGTGGGCTTCATTTACTTAACGTAGTACCAGGAAACGGTGTCCCCGTCTTTGAGCACATACTTTCCGCAGGAAACGTTTGGCGCGCTTCCGTTGACGGAGTACATCCAGCCGCTTTTCCCGCCGTATTCGAATTCCGCCAAGCCGCCGATAGCGCTCACATAGAGCCCGTACTGGCTGCTCTTCGTGCTAACCGAAAGGCCGGTGGCGCACAGGGCATCGTAGGCGGTAGCGCCCTTCTTGAAGGTGGGGTGGGCGCTGCCCGAAACGCGTCCGTCGGCAGCGCTACTGGAAACGGATACCGACACCGTAACGGTGCTAGAAGCGGTGGAGCTTGCAGTAGTGCCTGGGGAGCTTCCGTTGCCGGTCTGCTTGTTGGTCGAGGCATTGTTGGAGGAGCTTGCTTTATTGCCGGAGCTGCTTGGGGCGCTGCCCTTGTTTTCGGTGCTTTTGCCTTGGTTGCCCGACGCGTCGTCGCCTTCGTCCTGGGTGTTGCCGTCTTGGTCGGCCGCTTCGTCCGATTGGCCTTCTTGCGGAACGTCGTTGCCGTAGTCGGTTGAAGCGGAGTTTGCCTGTTGCGTAGCTTCGGCTTGATTGCCCTGGTTCAGCGCGTCGGGCGCAGCAAGCGCGAACGCCGAAATGCCAATAAGGCAGCAGCAAGCAGCCGAGATTATGCCAAGCGCTATCTTGTGGGCACGGGTGAGTTTTTTCGGATCTTCAGCCATAACTCCAGCCTACAAAGAACGGCGACGGAACAGGAAGGCACCCACGGCAACCAGGCCGACGCAGCCCGCAACAATACCTGCGATGGGCAGCCAGGGAGCGCCCTTTGAATCGTTGCTGTTGTTGGATGAGGTGCCGCGAGCGGAAGATGCGCTAGTAACAGCGCTGCCTTCGTTGGAGGCTTCATTTTCGGCCAGTGCTTCAGCATCGCTCAGGGGCGCTTGGGCTGCAGCAGATGCATCGCCAGCACTAATGGGGGTTGCGGCGGGAGCATGCTCGCTCGCATTGCTGCCAGGTGCCTTGTTGTTCTGCTGGTTGTTGGTTCCAGGTTTTTCGGGTGTTTGGGTGCTGTCGGAATCGTTGCCGTTGCTGGAAGAGGCGGCGTTTGCCAGGGCGAACAGCGTGCCGGAATCGTTGGTCCAGTACAAGGTGCCATCAGCGCCCATGACGATGGATTTGGTGCACCAGTTTGCCATGTCGCCTGTGGCCTCAAAGAGCTTGGTTACCGTGTTGGTTTCCAGGCAGTACACCCATGCACCACCACCGTTGGTGGGGATTTTGTTTTCATCGGTTTCGGCGCCGTTGCAGGTGAAGTAAGCGTAGGTTTTGCCGTCAACTGCTTTTGCTACTAGGGGCGTGCTTTGCACATAGTAGGGAACTTCGATGGTGCTCTTTACCTGGAGGGTTGATGCATCGATAACGCTGAAATAGCCTTTGCTGCCATATACGCCGCCGCCAACATACAAATTGCCTTCGAACAAAGTGGGGGTGCTGGTGCAAAGCGCCTTGGTTGAATCAAGAACGACATTCTGTTCCGAAAGGCTGCCATCGATGGCAACGGAAAGAACATGAAGCGTACCATCGTTGGTGGTCATGTATGCCGTAGTGCCCGCTTCATTGGAAACGACCGTTGAGCGAATTGCTGAGGAAAGTTTCAGCTGAGACACGACTTTACCGGTTGCTGGATCTACTGCTTTCAGCCAACCCGCATTGTCGCCATATACCAGCACGTTGCCAACCTTGCAGGCGCCTGCCCAGTAATAGCCCGCATCTTCACTTTTATTCGCCCAAACGCAATCGCCTGTGATGGCATTGATGCCGAAGAAGGTTCCTTTAGTGGCGTTCCAATTGCTGGTTGTCCCCGTGAATACCATCCCATTTGCGGCAGTTACGGTAGACATGTTCATGTCGCCTGCTGCAATAGCATTCGACACCCACAGCGTTTTCATCTCGGTTGCAGAAATGCCCTGCAAACGGCCGTTGGCAAGTGGGACCACGATAACGCCATCGGTGTATACCGGACGACAGGTGGAATCAATGGCGCTGAACAATTGGAGTGATGCCGTTTCTTCACCGGTTTTGGCATTAAGGCGGTGCAGTACGGCTGGCTGTGCGGTCCAATCGGGGTTCAGGAGCGATGAGGCGAAGTAGATGGAGCCGCCCAGAGTGAGGATTTCTGAGTAATTGTTGTTGCCGTAGTTCTTCTTCCAGGCAAGTGCTGCATTGCTGGAAGAAGTGGGCGTGGAGGTTACCGTGCTGGTGTTGCCGGTGTTCTTGACGTAAGAGGTGGTGTCGTTGCCCGTTGCCTTATCGGGGTGGGGAGCGTTAGGGCTGGTTGGGTAGGTGCCCGTGCCGTTGTCGTATTTGGTTCCGTCGTCGGGGTATTTTGCAAGGTTAAGTGTGTAGGTGTAGTTGTCGCAATCGATGGTGTCATGCTCAATGCCGGCGTCATTTCGCGATGCTCCATTTGCGGAAATGCTACTCATCCAGTATGCGTTAGGGGTTACTGGATTGCCGAATACATTGCCGTTAATGGTTAGGAATTTGATGAAATGCGACAGACCGTCGTCGTACGTATTCAGGTCTTTTTCGGGGTCGATTGCGCCGATATAGCCCTGGCTAGCTGCGAGGCCCAACAGATCCTTGACGGCTTTGCCCTTTTCAATGGCGAAGGTGTGCGAAACCAAAGTGGTGCCGTAAACCGAGACCTTCAGTGTTGCTGAAACGGTATCTGCCTTGGTGTTGGATGCCTGGTTTGCGGGCTCGCCGCTGTTGGGGTTTGTTGCTTCGCCGACGTCTGCCTTTGGGCTGCTTGTTGTTGCATTTTCTGCTACATTGCTGGAGCTCGATGTTTGGGCCCCGTTGGCATCTGGTGCGGTGGTGTCTGCCCTGCTTGCAGCATCGTTAACGGCTGAAGAGCTGTTTGCGCTTTCGGTTGCCTGGCTTTGTTCTGCCGTGGTTGTTGCAACATTGTTGACTTCTCCCGCAAAGGCAAAGCTGGGGGTTAGAGCGGTTGCCAGGGCGATTGCCGTAAGCAGCGCAAGGGCGCGCTTTGCTATGCCGTGAGGACGGCAGGTGGTGTTGCTCACGTGAGCTCCTTCTATCCAGGGCGCAGGCTGGCAGGCATTCCGACTTGATCGAGGGCTGCTCGAAGTTACGGTTACTGGTATAGCGAAGGACTTTCACCTTCATTCCCCTGCGGCTTGTGAGCACCTGCGCAAAAGGCGCAGCCAGCCGTTACCAAAAATATGCGGTCACATTATAAAGGGGGTCTTCTTTATGCAGCAAGTTGGCGCTGCGTGCATGGGCGAGCGAGATTCGTTCGCCCATGCCGACTACGCGCGTTGTGGCCCGTGAGGCATGGCTCCAAAAGCAAAACGCCCCGCATCAGGCCGAAAGTGAACTGAACCCACTTTTTGGACACGAGAAATGGGTGCAGTTCAAAGTTTGATGCGGGGCGGGAGAAAAGGAGGGTCTGGGTTGCTAGGCGTTTGCGGGCTTTGACCCCTTGGCAAGAGCTTCAATGGCAGCGAGGTTTGCCATGGTGGATCGAATAACGTCCGAGCGGGAAAGCGAGCCAACGAGCGTTCCGTCTTCGCTTACTACTGGTGCTTTCTTGATGCGCTTTTCAGCCAGCAGGCGGCATGCTTCGTCAAGTTCGGATCCGCTTTCAACGGAAATAGCGCCTTTGGTGGCAATGCGCATAACGTTCAAGTCAAGCAGTTCGGAAACGCGCTGCATGAAGTTTTCGTTGTCAGTGGCGCGGTACAGCATGAGAGTTGCGTCCAGAACAGCGCCTTCGCTGCGTCCGATGTACTTCATGATGTCGCCGTCGGAAATAAAGCCGACCACTTTCATATGTTCGTCGACCACGGGAACGCCAGAGGTTTTGTTGGTGGCAAGAATCTGCGCAACCTCGCGGATGGAGTCGGTGCTGTGGACGAAGTAGGGCTGCTTGTTCATAGCAAGGTCCACAGCGATGTGATCGTCTGCCTTGGTGGGCAGGCGCAGAGCATTGGCGCGCTCTGCGGCGGAAGGCTCCTTCTTAGTGTCGCGTACGGCGACAACGATAACTGCAAAGATTGCGATCATGATAAGCGCCGTGAAGGCGAATGCGATTCGGTCGCCTGCCATGGCCTGTTCGATTGCGGGCATCTCGGGGAACAGGAAGGTGGATGTTGCGGAAAGGGAAACCAAGATGGCTGTGCCCAACGACGCGCCTACCTGGTTCAACGTGTTCTGCAATGCATTCGCGTGCTGGATAACACGGTTGTCCAGCGTGTTGATTCCCCAGGTGTTAAGCGGGGTGACCAGCGCCTGCATGCCAACGCCCAGGCAGGTGTAGATAACGATGATGAAGGGTACGGGCGTGTCAAGTCCAAAGCCAACCAGGCCGCAGCCACCGATGGCCGCAACCAAGGCGCCTGGGATTACGATACGGCGAACACCCAGCTTATCGAACAGGCGGCCAGCGAAGAAGCCCATGATGGCGCCCAGCACAGCGCCGGGCAGCATGATAAGGCCGGTTTCGAGGGCAGATACACCGAGCAAGTTTTGCAAATAGATGGGGAGCAAAACGCCTGTGCCAACCAGCGCGGCCTGGAGCAGGGCAACCAGAACAACAACGATGGCATATGAGCGGCTCTTCAGGACATCGACTTTCAACAGCGGCACTTCGAGGCGGAGTTGCCTGCGTACGAAGAACGTCAAGAGAATGGCGCCGGCAACGATAAGGGCGATCGGAATGGCTATGTCGGTTGCCGAAGTGATGGTGGCCAAGCCATACAGCAGCCCCAAAAGGCCCAGTGAGCACAGGGCAACAGATGGCTTGTCGAACGAGGTGGGTTCGAATTCGCCGTAGCTCTTGAGGAAGACGATGGCCAGGATGACGATAAGTACCGCCAGTGCGGTTACCAGCATAAAGAGCGAGCGCCAACCGACGGATTCGACCAGCAAGCCGGAAAGGGAAGGACCGACAGCAGGGGCAAAGCCGATAACCAAGGACACAATGCCCATGGCGCTGCCGCGCTTTTCGCGGGGGAATATCAGAAGAATCACGGTGAATACCATCGGCATAACTACGCCGGTGGCTGCTGCCTGGAAAATACGGCCCAATAGCAGGATGCCGAAGAAGGGCGAAAACGCCGCCATAAGGGAGCCCAAGGCGAATACCGAAACGCCTGCGATGAAAAGCTTTCGGGTGGGGAAGCGGCCAATAAGGAAGGCGGAAAGCGGGATGATAATGGCTTCGACCAAAGAATAAGCTGAGGTGAGCCACTGAACGGTGGTGGCGTCTGCCTGGAGGTCGGCCATGATGGAGGGGTATGCGGGCGAAAGGAGCGTCTGGTTCAAGACAACCAGCGTGGCGCCTGCCAGCAGAATGGCAACGATAACTACTTGATTACGGGTGAGACCCATCTAGTTTTCCTTTCTTGTGTGGGGATCGGTAGGGATGGTTTTGAGCTGGCTGTTGAGGCTTGCGAGCTTACGGAATGCTATAAACCCTTCGATGACCTGCTGTTGCAGCTCGGCAGCGTCGGGGTTTTCCTCGAAGAGGGCAGAAAACTCTGCATCGATGGCGGCCGATTCGGCGCGGCCTTTTTCCGTGAGGTAGATACGGAAGCTGCGCTTGTCGTTTTCGTCCTGCCTGCGTTCGATGAGGCCGCGTTCTTCCAAGGGCTGGGCGATAGGCTTGAAATTTGAGGGCTTTACGCACAAGTGATAAGCGAGTTCTTTGATAGTTTGGCCATCCTGCGAGGCTATTTCGCCCAGCAGGTGAGCCTGATAGGGGTTTAGCCCGTGCCTTGCAACGATGCTCGAAAGCGTTGATTTGATGAGTAGACTCATAAAGCGGGTTTCTTCGAACAAGGTTCGGCAGAAGTTGATTTTTTCCATGGTTAATGATCCTCCTTTCTGCTTCAGGGAATAAGAAAGCGCCCCAGGTAGGGGCGCTTATGAGCTTGTTTAACACTATAAATAGTACTAAAACATAATTATATTTTAGAAATAATTATCGTTTCTTCACAAGTGGGAATCTGACACCTGTTCCTATTTTCCCACCTTGATTGCGCCTTTGTCGCAGCGATTGCCCCAGGCGTCGATGAGGGTATCGTCCTTGTATACACACACGATTTCGCAGTGGTTGGCGCATTTCTGGCAGATGACTTCGCGGGTGGTGAACTCGAAATCGGAGATGTCGAAATTGAAGGGCTTGCGCTTCGAGGCAGGAGCGTCGGCCGCCAACAGTGCGGCGCCGTAGGCACCCATCAGATGGCCGTCGGGGTCAACTAAAACAGGTTGGTTCAATGCTTCTTCGAAGAAATGAACCACGCCAACGTTCTTGCTCACTCCGCCTTGGAAGACGATGGGCGACTGAATGCGCTTGCCTTTGCCCACGTTATTCAGGTAGTTGGTGGCAACGGCCTTGCACAAGCCTGCGATAACGTCTTCGCGGGGATAGCCAACCTGCAATTTGTGCACCAAATCGCTTTCGGCGAACACCGTGCAGCGGGCAGCAATGTTGGCAGGTTTTTTCGAAGTTAGGGCAATGGGGCCGAACTCTTCCACTTCAACGCCAAGGCGATGCGCCTGGCTCGACAGAAACGAACCGGTGCCTGCAGCGCATAGTGTGTTCATGGCATAGTCGGTGGCAATGCCGTTTTCAACGCAGATGATCTTCGAGTCCTGCCCGCCGATTTCAAGGATGGTGCGCACATCAGGGTGCAGGTGGGTGGTGCCAACGGCGTGGGCGGTAATCTCGTTCTTTACCACAGTGGCATCCAAGATAGAGCCGACCAGTCGCCGTGCGCTGCCAGTGGCGCCAACGGCAACCACGCTGATTTCTTCGGTGTTTATCTGGCTGTGCAGGTCTTCCACTACACGGCGCGCTGCATCGGTAGGGTTGCCTTCCGTCCAAAGGTAGGAGCGGGCGATAATCGTGCCATCAGGCAAAATGATGACGCCTTTAGTGGAAATAGAACCGGTATCGATACCAAGGAATGCGTTGCTCATCAACGGGCCTTTCTCATTGCAATCATGTCGTAGAACGCCTCGAGTCGGGTGTCGAGGCCGGTATCGCTCGTTTGCGAATCGTAACTCAGGTACAAAATAGGGATATGGTAGTCGCTGCTGATGCGCTGCAGAACGGGCATCACGTCAATCTCGGGCGTGCAGCCAGAAGACTTAAGGTGAACAATGCCGTCGAATCCCTTTTCGGCATAACTTTTTGCTGCGGCGATGGTCATGGTAGAAGTGGGACCCATGTCATAGCTTACGTATTCGCTCACGCCGCGGCGCAGGTTTTCCTCGTTGTAATGCAGGTTGCGGTGCGTGATGTTCAAGTACCGAGCGAGCGAAACGCCCATATCGATGAACTTTTCTTCGATGTAGAGATTCGAATGGGGATCAACGGCAGTGAAGTATTCGCCCACAATCCCGATGCGGATCGGGTCGGCGGGTTCTTGCGTGGGCAATTCCCGAAGAACGCCCATGCCGCGTTTGTAGGCAGTGGTTATCTGGTTCAGATTGGTAACGGTGCGCATGTCGGCAAAGAAATCATTGCGGGCGCGCTTGAACGATCCACACTCAGCTTCGAAGCCGGCCTTTGCCAGGTAGGCATCGTTGTAGGAGTCTAGACATTCGATCATTTTGAAAAGTGCCAGGAACTGCTTTACTCCTTGCGGGATAGAAAGGTTCGGGTTCACTTTTTCTTTACAGATGGCGAGGTACTCTTGCATTGGCTTGCCTGTTACCGTGGCGAAGTTGAGCATCTCGAACTCGTAGCCCATGTCACGCAGGATGGATTCCTGCAACTCGCCGTAATACCCCAGGCGGCAGGGTCCGGCAAATTGAACAAGAACGTCGGCGCCGCGCTCTAGCGCTTCGATGTAGTCACCCAGGATGTGCTTGAACGGAGCGCATACGAAATCGTTACTGTGCTGGACGCCCCGCTCCAGCGTGCGACGCGTAGGCTCGGGCAACGATACGTAGTCGGCGTCAAGCACCTGCTCAACGAAGTACTTGAAGGCAATGTCGTAGTAGGAATAGCGAAGGAAGGCAACTTTGGTACGCGCGTGACGATCGGCTTTTTTCTTCTGCTTCTTCTTGTTGCGGTGAGCGCGAAGGGCCTCGGGTGTGCCGGGGATAAAGGAAATGGATGCATTGGGGATTTCATCGGAATAGCGGCGTTTGAGGGTGTCGGCTGCCTTCTGTACGGCATTCAATGCAGTCAGTTTGCGGTTCGGCTCTCCACCTTGCTGGTGGTTTGATTCGTTATTCATGCAGGTAGCCACCCCTTTGCTGGTAACGGAGAATATCGACAAAGCTTTCCAAGCGTGTTTCCAAGCCAGCGGTTCCGCTCTGCGCATCGACAGTGAGCGAAAGGATGGGCTTGCCTTTGATGCAGCGCATAAGGGCATCGTTGGTCATGGAGTCGGGCCCGCAAGGGAAGGCGCTTACCAAAACAATGCCGTCTATCTGGTCGTACAGGTCCAGAATGGTGCCGATGGTCTCGCGGTTGACAATCCAAGGCAGGGTGTCGGAAAACTCATAGCTTTTTTCCAGCGCTTTTTCGTGATTGTGGCGATCGGCGAAAAGAACGCAGGTTTCCATTTCTCTTAGCATGTCAACAAGCGGTGAACCCACAAAGTCGTCATGAATCACGTAGGGGTGCGCCGCCAACAGAATTCGCAAGGGGCGTTCGCCTTCGGGCATTTTAGAAACGCGTTTTAACAGAGCTTCCTGTTTGTGGGCGCGTTTCTCGTCGCTATTCGTCTGAGCACGAACGGCGGCAGCGTAGGCTTTCTTTGATTCTTTTCTTGTTGCCCCAAGCTTTTGGCCAAGGTCAATGTAGGCTTCCTGCTCCTTGATGTGGCTGTCCGCTCGATCAACTTCGCAGGAAATGATGCGGGGACGTTGCGTGATGAAGGTATTGGCAACTAAATCTGGCAGTGCCTGGAATTTGGTGCAGAAGCCTTTGAAGTTTCCCAAATTGTCGATGCTGGGAGCAAAAATGGCATCGCATTTTCCCAGAAGGCTGGCAACGTGACCCATATACAGTTTTGATGCCAGGCAGCATTCGTCGATGGAGAGGTACGCTCCTGCTTCAAGGGCGCTGCGGTCGGATTTATCGCTTACCACAACGGTCCGGCCGAGTTCTTCAAAAAAGGTGCGCCACATGGTTTTGTAGCGAAAATACAGTAGGGCGCGAGGTATGCCAACGGTTTGAACGTCAGCAAATTCTGGCTGCGCCTTGAGGTCTAAAGGGCTCATATTCCTCCATATTGATGAGGGCGTTGGGCTGCTTGGAACTGCCCCGTGCCTTTATTCTCTTCTTCTTGGGGCTTTGCTGGTTATGGTTTCATGTGGATTCCATCTTGCGTTATGCTTAAATACCCATTCCAATAACGCCGCTTCACGAAAGGAGCCGCATGACCAGGTACCGTGCCACAATCGTTTCGCCAAAAGGGGCGGCCCCTAAATCAAGCGTTATCGAGTTTGAAAGCGAGCATCGTGCTGGCTCTAAGCTGAACGTGCAAGACGCACGCTATAAAATGCTCGAACTCCATGGCTCCGAAGCGTTGGCATGGACTGTGAAAGATGTTGAAAAGGTGGCGGATTCCACTTCAGGTGATGCGCCCATGGAGCAGATGATGCTTGATTTCCGTGAGCCGGTTGAGCCTCCCAAGCGTAAGCGTCGTACGGTAAAGCGCGGCATTGCCGGTTAACTGTTGCGATAAGTATTGAGCGTAGCAAGAAACGCGAGCTGTCCGATGGTTCATCGAGCAGCTCGCGTTTTTGTTTAAGCCTTTGCGCTGGTGTTGGCGGCTATAGATTGTTTAGGATGGCCCGCCTTAACTCGTATCGTCGGCACAGTTTGGGAAACGCCAGGAGCCCGAAGGCGGTTGCTAGGGCTAAAACGACAAGGAGGGGTACGGGAGCGGAACCATCATTGGTTTTCGGCAATTTGGCGGCAACGGATTCCGCTGCTGTTTCGACTGGGTTGGTTGATTGGACAACCGAGTCTCTGTCTTCGTCATGAAGCTCTAAATTGCGGTGGGTGTCGATATTCGCGACATTCCACAGATCAACCGCATCGCCCGATAGCGTTTCCTCTGTTGCTTGCATGTGCAGGATGGCGGGAGCGTAGGCAATCATGCTGTCTTCTTCGCTGCGCGTTGGTCCCGCTGCTTCCTTCAAGTTGAATGAAGCTCGGTTTGCTGTCAGGTCGGAAAGGTCAACATTCTCATAGCGTTCGGGGCGCTCCCATTCCTTGGCATCTTGGGTATTGGTGCCAAAGCCCTCTTCGACTCTGCCGTGTTCGAAGGCTACGGCAATGATGAACTCTCCCTGTTCGAGCGAAAGATCGTTCACGGCAAGCTCTTGCGATCCTAGGGTCGAAATGTCTTGTTTCCAAATGCGCCAGCCACTGAAGTCGTGGATGCGTTTGTTGGTTAGATTGTCGGGGTTGTAGGGGTTTCCGGCGCAGGCATTTGGCTGTTCGTTGCTGGCGCTGCTTGCCTCGGTGTTGGCTTCGCCGATGCTGACGGGCTTGCTTTTGCTCTGCTTTGCAGTGCTATTGCCGCTGGTCTTTCCCGTTTTGCCATCTTCTTCGCTTGCTGCTTTCTCCTGTTCTTTTTCCTGGTCGAAGTTGGTTCGATACCACACGTTCATCATGCCGTCGTAGTCCTCGAAGCTCACGGGTGTGGCGATGCCGGTAAGGTGGGCATAGCCGTCTTCTGCGCAGGTGATGGTATCGGTCATGGTGAATTCGTCCACCCAAGTGCTAGAGGTGGAACGATAGTCGATTGAGTAATCGAACGATCCTGCTTCGTTGATGAGAGTTTCGCGCTTGTCGACTTCGCCTGAAATGGCAAGGGGGATGGTGTCGTTGTCAACGGTGCCCAGATCGAGCGTAGTATTGTCTCTGCTGATGGTTATTGTGAAGTGCGCCAGTACGGTGCCTTCATTTTCCTTACAAGGAAGTTCTTCTATTTCGTAAGTGTCGTAGGGAAGGGCGCCAAGGTCGTCGTTGACCTTTGCTGCCCCGCCGTGCGAATCGCGCTCGAACCAGATGCCATCTTTTGCCGAGGTGCCAGCGTTGGTGTTGCGGGAATGAGGTACCCACGAAGACGCGGTGTTGGCCATGCCGTTTTCATCGGTTACCAGCACATGTTCTTCTCCTGTGGTGTGCGAAGTGATGCGGAATGGCACATTCGCCAGGTGCTCCATGGTGCCGCTTTTCGCTTTCGTGAAGGCCAGGTCGCCTCGAATTACCTGCTCTTCAAAGGAAAGGGGAGTCCAAGCGCTGATGTGCTCTTCTGTCCCTTCGCTGGTTAGCGATACCTTCCAGGGTGCATCGCAGCCGAGATACCCTGCTGGTGGCTGTATCTCCTCTACCAGGACGGTGCCTAGGGGAAGTGCTATAGCGTTGTTGGTGTCGTAGTAAAACTCATCCCCCTCAACGAAATGGTTTTCATCGAAGGCGAACCCGCCTGTCTCGTCTGTTTTGAAAACCCACGTGCGTTTAGGGGTTCCGAGGTAATCCATGCTTTGCTTCGTTGTCTTCTGGCTGGAGGGATTGACGCTCGATCTGTTCGGGATTCCCCAAAGTGCCCTTGGTTCTTGTTCTCCTTGATCGAAGTAGCTAACGCGGAAGAGCGCTCCTTTCAGGGTCGCCGATCCGAGGGGGTATGGGGTGTTGGTTTCTGCGTCGATCTTTTGGCCGATGAGGTTGATAAGCGTGTTTTGCGGTGCATCGGAAATGCTTGCTGTGGTGGTGCTGCCCGAGGTAATAGCTACGCTTGTGTCAGGTGCGGGAGCAAAGCCATCAGGAGCCGTTTCTTCGCGAATGGTGTACGTGCCTGCGGGTAGCAACGGGCTCTTGGCTGTTTTCCCATCGGGGCCCGTTGTTAGCTGGGCTACGCGCGACCCCTCTTGGTTGTATACGCCAAACACGGCTCCCTCCAGCGAATAGCAGCGATTGCCTTCGCTGATAGAAGGATTGGAGGAAGTTTTGACCACTTCAAGGTATCCGCCGAAGTTCTTCTTGATGACGGCTTTCAAGTACACCGTTTGATAACCGATAAGCCCCAGGCTGTTGCTTGGGCCGCCGGGGCGCGCCGCGCCAGGTGGCGTGATATTCACGTCGTAAACCACCTCACCTGCTTCGACGTTTACCTCTTTCAGGGTGGCTACGTAGTCTGCTCGGGTGTTTGAGGGCGGTGCGGCGCTGGGCAGCGAGCAGGTGCCAGTGCCGGCATAACCTTTGAGTTCACCGGTGAAATCAGAAATGGCAAATTTGGCGGGATGCACACTCCAGGTTGCGCCTATGTAGCAGCTGCCAGTTAGGGTTTTGGGAATGTCCTTTGTGGGGTCAAATGCTTCGACTTCAGCGGTGTTGGCAATCTTGAACAGGGCATATATGCTTGTTGATTTCTCTATGGGCTTCGTGAAATCGAAGGTGGAGTCGTCGGAGGTGTCCACCCACCGTACGAATTCCCATCCCCCTTTGGTAGGGGTGGCGGGTATGCTCCCGTAAGCCTGTTTGAACGAGCTGCCCCGAGGCACTTTTACGGTAAGGTCGTCGGTTTTTGCATCGTTGAAAGAGACGCGGACCTCGTAATCGGCTTCAACGAATGTTCCTGTGACGGTTGTGCTTTTCTCGATCTTTGTGGTTAGCCAATCGAACTCTTTCCCTGCTTCATCGTGCCATTTCAGGGTGAACCCTTGCGCCTCTTTTGACTCAATGAGCTTTGCCAGGGGCTGTTTGCCCGATTCGTCTGCCATATAAGCGGGGTTGGTACCAACGGGTTGCCCTAAGGTGAAATCGGTTCCAGCAACCAGGGTGGGTAGCGCTCCTGTATATCCTTCAACTTGAATGACGACGGTTGCTAGCTGCCCAGAGGTGTTTCCTGCCTGTGCCCAGCGGGGTGCGGCTGCTGAAGCAACAAGAAAACATGCCAGGGCAGCGCCAAAGACGCACAGTAGTAAACGGTGATTCGCAGACGGGATTATCCATTCGCTGGTGCTTTTGCGGGGAAATCTTGTTTGGTGGAAGGCATCCCCTATGCGTTGCCTTGTGGGCGTGATGCGGTCTGTTGGTTTGTCGCCAATGCGTCGCACGCGCGCAGCGGCACGATTCTTTGCTTTCATGATGCAGCCTTTCCTTGCGGTGTTGCTTGCCGCAAGTGTTGCAGCCGTTGCTTAAGAACATGCGAAGCGCGTGAGAAAATTGTGCGAAAGCGGTGCGAAATATAGGGGAAACCATGAAAAGGTTACGCGACCGTTAAATCATCGATCTCGAAAATATCTATTCTTATCAGGTGATATGCAACGAATACCGAAATATCTTATTTCTCCGATATGAATTATGGAATTAATACTTGACAATACCTACGGGGTTAGTAGGATTTGGAGTCAAGAAAAGGACTTCCTTTGAGGTTTCAAAGCTCAAGTTTGGTATTGCTTCGGTAAGGCAACGCAGTTTGCCAGCGAGCTAAAGGCCCGAAGGCGATTTGCCGTAGATGCGGCAGAAAGAAGGAATCATGGCAGTGTACAAGAGCGTTTCCGAGCTTATCGGCAATACCCCGTTGGTAGAACTCTCCAACTACGAGAAGAACCACAACCTGAATGCAACTATCATCGGTAAGGTCGAGCTGTTCAATCCCGCCGGCTCCATTAAAGACCGCATTGCCAAGGCAATGATCGATCAGGCGGAAGCCGACGGCAAGATCGATGCAGACACCGTGTTTATCGAGCCCACTTCAGGCAACACCGGTATTGGCCTTGCTGCTATTGCTGCCGCTCGTGGCAATCGCATTATCATCACCATGCCTGAAACGATGAGCGTTGAGCGCCGCAACCTTATGAAGGCTTACGGTGCTGAACTGGTTCTCACCGATGGCGCCAAGGGCATGAAGGGCGCAATCGCTCGCGCTGCCGAACTAGCCGAGGAGATTCCGAACTCCTTCATTCCCAGCCAGTTCACCAATCCCGCCAACCCCGCCGTTCATGAGGCAACTACTGGTCCCGAAATTTGGGAGGCAACCGAGGGCAAAGTGGACATCCTGGTTGCTGGTGTAGGTACTGGCGGAACGGTTTCCGGTACGGGCGCATATCTGAAGAAACAGAACCCCGAGGTCAAGGTTGTTGCCGTGGAGCCTGCTGGATCCCCTGTTCTTTCAGAAGGCCATCCGGGCGCTCACAAGATTCAGGGTATCGGCGCGGGATTTGTTCCTGATACACTGAATACCGAAATATATGATGAAGTTATCACCATCGCTGACGAAGAGGCTTTCGAGGCTGGCCGCGAGCTTGCTGCAAAGGATGGCTTGCTGGTGGGTATTTCCTCAGGCGCTGCTGTTGCTGCCGCTACTAAGCTCGCTCAGCGCCCCGAAAACGCTGGCAAGGTCATCGTCGCTATCCTCCCCGATACGGGTGAGCGTTATCTTTCTACGGCGATGTTCAACTTCGAGTAAGATCCGAAGCAGGCGTCTTAATGTACTGCTTTGGCAAGTGAGGCATGAATGTCCTACGAGCAAGAGAACAAACAGGCACTGGTCGCTTACTTCAATGAGGGCGCGAAGGGGGACAAACCCCTTGGCGCCCTTGGCGTTGAAGTGGAGCACTTCGTGGTTACCGCCGAAGGCGAACATCCCGTATCGTACGCTGGGGGCGAAGGGGGATTTGGCGTTCGTGATGTGCTGGCGCATTTAGCCGATACTTACCCGCGGCATACCCATGGTCTTGAGGGCGACTTAATCGGGCTTGCTAGCGATGAGGCCTCCATTACGCTTGAGCCTGCTGCTCAGCTTGAAATAAGCATCGCTCCATATTTGTCTATCGGTCAGATCCTCCGTGTGTACAGCGAATTCCGCTCTAAAGTTGATCCGTTTTTGGCGGAGTACGGATGCAAGCTGGTTACCAGCGGTTATCATCCTACAGCGCGTGCGCTTGAGCTTACGCTTATTCCGAAACAACGCTACCGGTTCATGAACAACTATTTCATGGAAATCGGTACGCATGGTGAACGCATGATGCGTGCTTCTGCCTCCACGCAAGTTTCGGTGGATTATCGCGATGAAGCCGATGCCATTCGCAAAATGCGTATTGCCCAGGCGTTGGCGCCCATCTTTGCAAGTGTCACCGACAACACTGCGGTGTTCGAGGCGGAGCCTGCGCCCCGATTGGCGCGATTTGCCCTATGGCGCAACGTGGACAACGATCGATGCGGTTCGGTGCCAGGTCTTTTCAGCGAAGGCTATGGCTTTGCGGACTATGCCGATTGGATTCTTCGCACGTGCCCTATTTTCGTTACGCGCCCTTCCGCCGATGATCCTGCGGGGCCAAATTTGCGTGCGGTGTATGGGCAGTCTGCCTATGAAGCCTACGGTGACGCTCCCATGACCCGCGCCGATATCGAGCACGTGCTCTCTATGTTTTGGCCCGACGTGCGCTTGAAGAACTTTGTGGAAATTCGCCCAGCCGATTCGTTGCCTGCACCGCTTATGGCGGGATATGCGGCGCTTGTTAAAGGCGTTTTCTATTCCGAGCGCTCTCTTTGCGCGATCGAGCAGGCATTTGGGGCAACGGAAGGCGTGTGGCTCTTGAACGATAGCAGCGCCAATCAGGCACTGGAAGCCGTCCAGCGTCATGGTGCCGAAGCGGTTATCTGCGGCAAAACGCTTGCTGAATGGCAGGAACTTATCTTCGAAGTTGCAGATGAAGCGCTCAATGAAGAGGATGCAGCTCATTTGCACGACCTAGTGTCATTTGCCCGCAGCAGACGATAGCCCGTATGTCGGCATATTCGCCGTGCTATTATGGTCTTATTCCTATATGATTACAGGTTGTTTTGTGCATTACCCGTTGCTTCGGGCCAATGCATTGATGATGTTTACCATTCCGTCAGGAGGCACCAATGAAGATATCTACCAAAGGGCTCTATGCAGTGCGCTTCATGGTGTTTTTGGCGGGACATGGCGGTACGGAGCCGGTGCCATTGAAGGAAATCGCTGAGGCTACCAGCATTTCGCGTAAGTACTTGGAGCAAATTGCTTCGAGCTTGGCGGCGGCGCAGCTGGTCCGTAGCGCTCGCGGTGCTTCGGGAGGTTATCGCCTTGCACGCAGTGCCATGAACATTACCATGCTCGACGTGCTCACCGTAACGGAGGGCTCGCTTGCGCCCGTTGATTATCTCGATGAGCTTTCCGGGGAAGCGTCTCCCGGTGAATCGTGCTATGAGATCTTCGTTTGGAAGGGTCTGCACGATTTGGTAAAGGGTTACCTGGGCGGTATTTCTCTGCAGGATGTGGTGGATCGTTCCTCCCAGCTTGCGATAGATAGCTACACCATCTAGTAATAAAAAGCGGCTGGCTTGTTTGCGCTGGCTTGCAGGAAGGGAACGTCATGACGGTAGCGAATGGAAGTGCTGGCAAGATTTCGCACCTGCCTGTCATCGGCATCGTTCCTTCCCAGAACACTACCGAAAAGATGGTGAGTTTTCCCGAGCGCTATGCTGACGCCATTATCAAGGCTGGCGGCGCCCCCTTGCTGCTGCCACTTTCGGGCAACTCCCATATTTACGAAACGCTTTTCCCTTTGATAGATGGTTTTGTTCTTACCGGTGGCAATGACATCGATCCAGCTCGCTATGGTGCTATTCGCGATAGCGGTAAAATCGACGAGCATACGCCTGAGCGTGAAGAACTTGAGTACTTGATTTTGAGCTATGCGTATCGCTTTGATTTACCGTTGATGGGTATCTGCCGAGGCATGCAGATGATAAATGTGTGCTTGGGAGGCACCTTATTCCGAGATTTGGGAGACCAGTTTTCCGGTGTGGCAAGAAAGGGCATTAACGACGATAAAGACGATTTGCCTCAACTTGCGCATTGGCAGCCAAAGCCCTATAGCGAGCCCACCCATCCAGTAACCATTCTGCCTAACTCCAAATTAGGGAAGTTGCTGGGCGTGCAGAATATCATGGTAAATTCTATGCATCATCAGGGAGTATGTGATCTCTCGACGCGTGTTGATGCTGTGGCATATGCGCCCGATGGCCTGGTTGAGGCCATAGAGGTGCGTGATAAGAGCTTTATGATCGGAGTGCAGTGGCACCCTGAGTTTTTCACGGGGCGCCATCGCATGGAATGCGTATTCGATGCGCTTATCGAGGCAGCGGCGCAGGGTCATGCCCATTGCGGTGAACGTGGCAGCGTTGCTATTACGCGCAGTGAACCTGCGGGCATTCAGGCGCAATGGCCCGAAATTACGTTTGCGGATTGCATCTGATCGGTCTATAAATGGTCAAACCCTCTGCGGACTGCTTTGCTTTCGCGCATGCTGCTTACCTTGCGATATGAGAATACAGACGTACGCGTTGCTCGAATTCTTGGAGCGAGATCCCCTGGGCATTGCTGATGCGGATGGCAAGGTAGTGGGCATTGTCTTTGATAGCGTAGATCATTTCCTCTGGGAAAGAAGAGCCGTCGAGCTTTCCCTCGCGATAGAGATAATCGATAACACCGATCAGGCCGCTAATGGAATACTCAATGATAATCCGCGCATTGGTGGTGAGTTCCTCCTCCTCGTCACAGAGTATGGTTTGCCACATGTTGGCTATGATGGTGCGGATTTTCAATGCCACGCATTCTTGGCCGCAGCGCTTCATCACAAGGCCAAAGCGCTGTGTACGCTGGGGCAGTAGCATTTCCGTCAGCGCTTTGCTGTCGTTGCTGAGCATATAGAAAATGCCAAGTGGAAGGCCCTTGCTGTTAAGCAGCTCTTCCTCGATGACGGTGCACAGCAGCGCGTCGAGCGATTCGTAGTGGTAGTAAAACGTACCACGGTTGCAGTGGGCCTTTTGGGTGACCATATTCACCGTGATGTGCTTCAGGTCATTTTCCTCAAGCAATTCCCAGAATGCGTTTTTGATGCGTTCTACCGCAGCGGGTTCCCGTTGGTCTTTGCGGGGTCGTGCCATGATGGGTTCCTTCGTTGTGGGGCGATACGGGTTATGGCTCGTCCGCTAGGACGTGCGAGGTTTGCGCGCGTTCATGATGAGCATTTGCAGGCGGTTTTCGATGTTGGCGAAGCTAACGTCGGGATCGAAGTCGAGGGGCAGAATCTGCGCATCGGGGTACAGCTCCTTCAGGCGTTTCGATATACCGCGGCCTACTACGTGGTTGGGAAGGCACCCGAAGGGCTGTAGGATAACGAACGCGCGGCAACCCCGTTTTGCGTGGTGCAGAATCTCTGCGGGAATCAGAACGCCCTCACCAGCATCGAAGGTGTGGTGAATGATAGGGTCGCTTGCCTGCACCAATTCGGGCATACGGCACGGCGGTGTATACAGCGGGTGCGCCTTGGCAATTTTGTCGGTAGCATCATGCGCCAACTTGAAGAAGGCATCGGATATCGAATTGTTCAGCTTGGTGGGAAGCGGGCGATGCACCTTGTATTCACGTTGCTGAGATCGCTGGTAGAAGTACGTTTTGCGAATAACATCGGTCATGCGTGCTTCGATGATCTCCAACCCGTTGTTTTCCAAATACAGCTCCATATCGTGGTTTGCACCGGGATGGAAATTCAAGAGGTACTCGCCCACGATCAGCACGGTGGGGCGCGGCTTGCTTCGGTCGTATTTTACGGAAAGCATCGAAGCAATAGCTTTTTTGAAGCCTTTCTTCATGCCCCCGATACCGCCTTGGCGCAGGCCGCCTATAACGGCATCGATAGATTTGTCGAATGCTGCATCGGCGCTGCCAGGTTCCAGCTCGTAGGGACGTATCTTGCGCAGCAGCTCTTCCAGCGCGTCGATCATGGGCAAGCCGAATGCAATTTGCATAGCGGTTTTCAGGTTCATCTTGAAGCCAGGATGAACATTATGAGCGTCTTCCGCATCGTTGGTGATGATGGGAACTTGAGGATAGCCTGCATCGTCGAGCGCTTTACGCAGTAGCGCAGCGTAGTGAGTAAGACGGCAGTCACCGATGTACTTGCCGGTGGCAATAGCAACCTTGTCGGGGTCGTATTTGCCCGATTCAAGTGCCGCCAGTGCTTCGCCGATCACGATTTGGGCAGGAAAGCAGATGTCGTTATGGACATAGCGTTTCCCCAGGTAAATTGCGCGTTCACGGCCAATAGGAAGAGAAACGGTGTTCAGACCCTGATTGGCAAACGCCGCTGCCATAAGTTGGCTAAAAGCGTGCGAGGTATTGGGAACCAATACCGTTTTGGTGGCAGCGTCTTCCTTGGTGAATTTCTGCGGATAGGGATCGGCGAGCTTTTCTCCTGTGGCGCGAGCTAGGGCCTCGTCGATTTTGCGTTCGAATGCGGCTGTGCAGGCTGCGCATTGCGAGGGTTCGCAGCTCTGTGTGCTGCCGCAGCAAGAGGCATTCAAGCTTCCCTGTCGATTTGCATCGATAGCATAGGCTGTCTGATCAGGTGTTGCTGCTTTTTCTTTTTCGCGACGCTCGTTGACCGTTTCGATAAACGAGCGAACGCGGATACCTAAGGGTCCGCGAATGTCGCTTTCGTCCACCTTGAGCACCAGTGGTGTTTTGTCGCTGATCTCTTTCATCAGACGGATGATCTCGTCGGAGAGATACGCATCGTGGCCGCAACCGAAGCTTACTATCTGCACATATTCCATGTTGGGGCTTTGTGCTGCCAAGGTTGCCGTTGAAAGCATGCGGGCGTGGAAGTTGTTCGCAATGTCGATCAGGCTGTTCTGGAGCGGTACTTGCGTGGCGCCTGGAACGGAATCGGCGGTGATGACGGGAATGCCGTGCTCGGTAAACAACGTTGGCAGTTCGTGGTTGACCAAGTCGTCGTTATGGTAGGGACGTCCTGCAAGCACCACAGCGTAGGTGCCTTCGTTGCGGGCATGAGCCAGCACTTCGGCGCCGCGCTGCTGAAGGGCAGCGCTGAACGATGCCTGCGCGTTACGCGCCTGTTCAAGGGCGGCTAACGTTGCTTTCTCGGGAATTTGGAAGGTTTCCTTGAAGTACTTCACCAGCTGGTTGGTACAGTCCTCTTCTGTGAACCAATGGAACATCGGGTTATCGAAGGGGATATCCCAACGACGGCTGGGGTTGTCGGAATTCTGCACCACCAGGGCGTATCCCTTAACCACGGCGCACATTGACTGGCTGTCCTTCGAGGTGTTTTCAGAGGGTACCGTGGTAACGATTGGCATGAAAATGCGGTCGACGCCCTGTTTGTGCAGATCGCGAAGGTGGCCATGAACCAGTTTCGCGGGGAAGCATACGGTGTCGGACGTGACGGCAGAAAGGCCGTTTTCGTAGATGGCGCGTGTTGATTTATGGGAGAGCTTTACGGTAAAGCCTAGCGCTTGCAGCAGCGTTTTCCAGAAAGGCATGCTATCCCAGAAGAACAGTACGCGCGGAATGCCCAAGGTTATTCCTTGGGAAGGCATAACGGGAGTACAGGGCCAATCTTTGAATAGCAATTGCTCTCGTTCGTTGTACAGGTTCGGCACGTTTTCCATGGTCCGGTTTGCTTCACGTATTTGCTCACGTACTTTTGTGTCGGAAAGTTCGCCTACGATTTCGCCCTTAGTGCAGCGATTGCCGGTAATCCATGAAGTGCCATTGGAAAACGTGATGCGTGTGCGGTTGCAGCGGTTTGAACAGAACGGGCAGATCAGATTCGTTTCCTGCGAATAGCTAAAAGATTCCAGGGCATCCCAGCCGATAAAGGTAGAGGTTCGGTTTGCTTGCTCGCTTTCGCGGGCGATAAGTGCTACGCCTATAGCTCCCATAAGGCCAGGATAGGGCGCTCGAGTTACCTCTTGGCCAACGTATTGTTCGAATGCGCGCAGTACTGCGTCGTTCAGGAACGTGCCACCTTGGACCACGATGTGGTCGCCGAGCTTTTCTAGGTTGGAAACACGAATTACCTTGGTGAATACGTTTTCGATGATAGAGCGGCACAGACCCGCCATGATATCGTTTGGGTTCTTGCCGTTCTTCTGTTCGGTTACGATGCTGCTGTTCATGAACACCGTGCAACGGCTTCCCAGATCGGCGGGTGCGTTTGACTCGAAGGCAGCGCTGGCAATGCTTTTGGTGGGGATGTTCAACGTGGATGCGAAGCTTTCGAGGAACGATCCGCAGCCAGAAGAGCATGCCTCGTTTACTACAACATTGGTGATAACGCCGTTGTCGATCCAGATTGCCTTCATGTCTTGACCGCCAATATCCAGGATGAATGAGGCATTGGGGTCGAATTGCTGAACCGCGCGCGAATGGGCAACCGTTTCAACGGTGTGGCAATCGGCGCCAAGGGCGTTGGCGAACAGCATTTCGCCGTATCCGGTGGTACCACACCCTGCAACTTCAAGCTCGCATCCAGCATCTTGGTATCGTTTGTGCAAGGTGCGCAGTGCTTCCACGGCGACATCAATAGGTTCGCCTTCGTTGGAGGCATAAAACGAGTCGACGAGTTCACCTCCTTCGTTGAGCAGGGCGAACTTAGTGGTGGTGGACCCGCAGTCCACGCCAAGGTATACGCGGAGTGTTTTAGGAAGGTTTCCCTGTTCAAGTGCGGTCTTTGTTTGGGGCAGCTGATGGCGTTCGTTGAAGACGGCACGTTCTGCGTCGGTTTCGAAGAAAGGCTTGCCAGCATAGGCGCTTTGCGACGCGGCGCTGCCTGCCGCATCGTCTATGACCACGATGTGAGCCTCTTCCAGCGTCTTGATTGCTTGGGAAGGAACGAGGCGTGCCTGACGGCCGGCGAAGAGCTCTTCCAGGGCAAGCGCTGCGCCCACTGCAACGATGGTTTCGGGGTGATCGGGAATGATGATGTCTTTCCTTCTCAGCTCAAGGCGCTCGGCAAAAACGGCAATCAAGCGCGGGTTGAAGGTGAGGGGCCCGCCTTCGAATACAACAGGAGCCTCGATTTCCAGGCCCTGAGCCAAGCCGCCGATGGTCTGCTTGGCGATAGCGTGAAACGAAGATAGGGCGATATCGGCCTTCGGCACTCCTTGGTTGAGCAGGGGTTGAATATCGGTTTTTGCGTATACGCCACAGCGGCCGGAAACGTTGTGGACGGCTTTTCCCTGTTGAGCGAGGTCGTTGAACTGTTCGGTGGGCACCTTAAGAAGTGTGGCGATTTCATCGATGAAGGCGCCTGTGCCGCCTGCGCAGCTTCCATTCATGCGCATATCGGCAACTGACAGGCAGTTCGCCTCATTGTCGAATTTGAAGAAGATCATCTTCGCATCTTGGCCGCCGAGTTCGATGGCGGTGCGCGCGGTAGGATAATTCGCGCCTACTGCAAGGGAATTGGCCACAACTTCCTGCACATAGGGCAGGTCCAGGGCTTCAGCTAAAGCCGCACCGCCTGAACCGCACAAGGCGGCGCGCATGGGAATACCTTCGAACCGCTGGTCCAATTCGGCAAGCAAGCTCTTCAAGCAGTTTGCCTGCTGGGCATGATGGCGCACGTAGCGGCGCATGAGCATTTCATGGGACGCTGCATCCATAACGGCTATCTTTGCCGTCGTGGACCCAACATCTATACCTACAAGGAGTTGCGATGATTGGTTGTTCTGCACGGGTGAAGCCACGATAGTAAAAACTTCTTTCTAACTAAAACAACCCTGTCGAGCAGGGCATAGTTAGTTTACCCAACAAAATGTTCAATTAAAATAGACATTTGAGCTAACTCCATTTATTTTTCGTTGTTGTGGATTTGGTTTCGATCGATTGCGCCGCCGGGGGGATCCTCCTCTCTTGCGCCTTGAGTGTCCTGTTTTCCTGAAACACGTTCAAGCTGCTGAAAAGCCGATATAATAGAAGGCAGGGATCACAATCTACCTTGCTGAAATGGAGGGGTCATCATGGCTACTGAATTCGAAAAGGGTTTCCGCGATATTTTCCTGGCAGGCGTTGGCGCTATGGCCATCACTGGCGAAAAGGCAAAGGAAGTGCTTGATACCCTTATTGAAAAGGGCGGCGTTACAGTTGAGCAGGGTAAGGACATCAACCGCGAATTGCAGCATAAGGCAACTGAAACCGTTGCCAAGGTTCGCGAGGAAAGCATTGCCGCTGCGATGAAAACTATGAGCGCCGAAGAGCGTGCCGAGTTTGCTGCAACTGTTGCTAAGCTTGCCGCAGAGCCCGCTGCCGAGGAAGCCGAAGAGGCGCCTGCAGAGGAAAAGGCGGAATAACCCCGCATGCTCAGAACGTGGCAGGGTGCTCCTGCCACGTTCTTTTTATATAGGGGCGAAACCCCTGGTTTATTTGGTCGGTAGTACGTTCTGGGGCAAGTTTCGAAGGCGGCTGCCTTTGCGGTTGCTCGTTTCGTCCCTATAGCGCAAAACGCGTCCATCTATTTGTTCCGATGCCGGTTGGCCCATTAGAGGAATTTCATGAACGAAAACACCTTGCTCAAACGCTTTTTTGAAGACGGTATCGAATTCGATCCCGATAAGCAGTTTGGTTTAAGCCATAAGGTCCGCATACATCGTATACGCGAAATCGTGCTGCTTATGCGTAAGCATCACGTTATGGACGGTCTTTCGCCTACGGAGCTGCGTGACATCCTTGTCGATTTGGGGCCAAGCTTCATCAAGATAGGCCAGATGCTCTCCCTTCGTTCGGAGATCTTGCCGCAGGCGTATTGCGATGCGCTTTCCGACTTGCAGATGGACTGCGACCCTATGCCATTCGACGAAACGGTAGCGGTGCTTCGGGGCATTTATGGCGATAAGTTCGACGCGATATTCAAGGAAATTGATCCGAAGCCATTGGGAAGCGCCTCTATGGCGCAGGTTCACCGCGCGGTTTTGACAAACGGTGACGAAGCAGCCGTTAAAGTGCAGCGTCCTGGCGTGCGCACTACCATGGCCCAGGACATCGATGTGATGCGCGCGGTTGCCAAGCAAGCTTCGCGTTTCATGAAAGATAATCAAATGCTCAATCTGCGCGATGTAGTGGAAGAGCTGTGGGTTACGTTCCTGGAGGAAACCGACTTCTTGAAAGAAGCGCGCAACTTGGAAGAGTTTGCGTTGCTTAACAAAGACGTGGTGTACATTTCCTGTCCGAAGCCCTATATGGAGTATTGCACTGAAGAAGTCTTGGTCATGGAATACGTTGATGGCATTTCCATCCGTGACACGAAGCGTCTGCTTGAAAATGGCTACGACCTGGAAGAAATTGGCGTAAAGGTTATGGACAATTACGCCACGCAGATTATGGAGCATGGCTTTTTCCATGCCGATCCTCATCCTGGAAATATCCTGGTTAAGGACGGCAAGGTAATCTACATCGACTTGGGCATTATGGGGCGCTTATCTGTTCGTGATCGCGGCGGTTTTAAGCGGATCGTTGAAGCGGTAGGGTCAAAGAACTCCGCTGAACTGAAAGACGCCCTCATCACGTTTTCCGTAGCGCATGATATGAATGCCATCGATCATCCGCGCTTCTTGGCGGAGCTCGATAACGTTTTGGAAAGCTACGGTTCAACCGACGTTGCCGATATTGATATTGGTGCTTTGTTGGGTGACATCATGGTGCTTACGCGCCAGTGCAAGGTTACCTTGCCCGCTTCGGTTACCGCTGTTTCGCGTGGCATCATTACCATGGAGGGCTCGCTGCAGGATTGTCTGGCAAATGCCAATATTGTCGACATCATCAATGGACATCTTCAACGTTCTAAAAACATCAAGACGGAGATCGAGAATCAAACAAGGGATTTGCTGATTTCGTTGAATTCGGCAACTCACAGCCTTATTAAAGCTGCCGAGTACTCAGGGGACACGCTTCACATGCTTTCGCGCGGTCAACTGAAAGTGAATATGGAAATGCTTAGTTCCCCCGAGCCGTTGTACAAGGTCGGGCGTATCATGAACCGCCTTGCCATGAGTTTGGTGATTGCCGGCTTGCTGGTAAGTGGCAGCCTTATTATTGCGGTAGATATGCCGCGTTTATTTGGGATGCCCGTCCTTTCTCTTGTCGAGCATGTTTCTGCGTTCGTCCTTTCGGTTTGGCTTGTGTGGGACATGTTCCGCAGAACAAGATAGAGCTGTTCGAAGTGCCTTTTCGCCGCATGGGTTATTGATTGATGCGGCAGGTCTGATTGCCAGAATTGGCTGATGGATGGGCTCTGAGTGATCACACTGTTGCCGTGGACGGCGTGCATTCGCCTTTGTGCTAGCAGATTGACATTTCCCTGTAACGATGTCGGTGGGGCAGCTCGGGTACAATGCTGTCAATGGTTATGCCTACGAAAGGGGCTTTTGATGAATCCTGACTCTCGTGTTGTTCGGGGAGTAAGTATCGCAGCTATCGTTTTGTCTGCTTTGGGTATTTTGGGTGGCTTGGTGATTGCCTTGTTTATGGGAATCGCTTCGACTTCCTTGAATGATCCCGCTGTGGTCAATGCTCTTATCTCGGAGCTGGAATCGTCAAGCACCTCCTCGGCGTTTGATGGCTCTTCGTCGTATTCATCATACGATTATTCCGGCATGACCCAGGATGAAGCCATGGCTGTGGCTTCTGCAAGCATTTTCTTAATGGTGGGTTTGAGCTTGGGGTATGTGCTTTGCAAGGTTGTCTGCCTGGTTGCGGGCATCATTGCTTTGCGCAACTGCAACAACCCCGCTAAATTGGGCAGTGCCTTCGGCTGGTCTATCGCCGCTGCTATTGTGAGTTTTTTGGTCGGTGGCATGATCTCTATGGTGCTGTTCATCGTTTCGGCGGTGTTCGTTAGTCGCGTTCGCAGAGCCTATGCAGCTGCACCAATGGGGGCCTACGGTTACCAACAGCCCCAGCAGTACCAGCAGGGATTTCAGGTTCCGCAGCAGCCTGTGAATCAGCAGGTGCCTCCGCAAC
>OGRM01000730.1_pt1 | contig 26019 bp, 24 predicted proteins | sample 1553491 | NCBI WGS metagenome assembly OGRM01 (sample SAMEA2580110, study PRJEB22360) | human gut metagenome | biome: human gut; feature: human-associated habitat; material: faeces | place: Denmark | collected 2008/2010
CTGCTCGCCCACACCTCGCCAACATTTTTAAAAAATTGTTGGATCAAAAAACTTTTCAGTTGCCTGCGGCTCGCATTCTGCAACCAATTCCACACAAAACAAAACCAGCAGACCCTTGTTTCAGACAAGAATCTGCTGGTTTTTTTGTATCAAAATGCAGTTAAAATTTTCTTACGGGGTATAGCTGATGGTGACATATGCCAGCACATCATTGGCAAACTCAAACTTATAGGAGCTGTTGCCGTAATACTTTTCCGCTTCCTTTTCATAAGTGTAGGATTCCGAATGATAATCGCTGTCATCCGACTGGTAAGTATAAATGTTATCTGGGTCTGGTTCGCCGGAGTTGGCAAGCAGTTCTTCCTGTGTCATGGTCAGTGGGAAGTTAAATTCCAGAATATCTTGCGGTTCATCGTAAATCGGCATATATACATTATCAATAAAGCATTCCGATGCCTTCTTGTTGTCGGAAGAATCATTCAATACCCGAACCTGTGCAAACGAGCGTTCGCCGAGTTTGATTTCAAAGGAGGAAGATTCATAGCGTGGGTTGATGTTGTTGCCGGCATTTGCCAAGTCATTTTCATCGAACGGAACACCGTCATCAATCAGTTCCTGTAAGGTGGTCTTTCCGAGTGTGTAAGTCTTTCCATTGATTTTGAAACTCATGTTGTCGAAGTCTGCCCATAAGTTTCCGTCTTTGCTGGTATCCTTTTCTTTGGCAGCCGTTGTTGTTTCTGCATCTTCTGCATCAGCAGATTCTTCAGCTGTCGTTTCTGCTTCTGTCGCTGTCGTTGCAGCAGTTGTTTCCGTCACGCTGGAAGAATTCGCTGTGCTGGTTCTGTCGCATCCCGTCAGCAGGCAACCAGCCATCAGGCTCAGAAACAGGCAGATAGAAAGTGCTTTTTTCATGTTGTCAAAACTCCTCTTTTTCCAAATTTCCCATAAAATACAAAAAACCTTGGAACTTTTCATTCCAAGGCTTTTGATTGGTGACCCGTACGGGAATCGAACCCATGATTCCGCCGTGAAAGGGCGGTGTCTTAACCGCTTGACCAACGGGCCGAAAAATCGCAGAAAAAAACGTGCAAGCAAGATGTGTTGTTGGTGACCCGTACGGGAATTGAACCCATGATTCCGCCGTGAAAGGGCGGTGTCTTAACCTCTTGACCAACGGGCCAGAAATGGTAGCGGCAGCAGGATTCGAACCAGCGACCAATCGGGTATGAACCGAGTACTCTAGCCAACTGAGCTATGCCGCCACCTGTCATCAACAGATCCAAGCAGAACACATTTCATTTCTGCGACTTTTATAGTATACTACAAAAACGGCAAAAAGTCAAGCATTTTTTCGAAAAAAATGATTTTTGTTAAAAAAGACGAAAAATAGGGGAAAATTTCAGTGAAAATAGCGAGTTTCAACAATTCTTTCAACCTTTCAACAGACTTGCTAAAAATTGGATGTCCCAATTTCTGATTCTTGACACATAGTCGGTTTCATGGTATACTAAATGATAAGTATGCTGTGAACTCTTTCACAGCCATTTTTTCAGAAAAACGCAAGCAGAAAGGCGGTTATGAATATGCCAATTCGTGTAGGGATGGTATCCCTTGGATGTTCAAAAAACTTGGTAGACAGCGAGCGAATGCTGTTTAAACTCCGGAAACATGGTTATACATTGGTCAAAGAACCGGGCGATGCAGATGTTGTGGTTGTCAACACCTGCGGTTTTATTCAGTCGGCAAAAGAAGAAGCAATTGAAACGATTCTGGAGCTGGCAGAACTCAAGAAAGAAGGCACGATCCAGAAAATCATTCTGACAGGCTGCCTGACCGAACGGTATCAGGAAGAAGTTGCAGATCAGTTTGCTGAAGTGGATGCCGTTGTTGGAATCGGCGATCAGAAAGACATCGTTTCGATTCTGGAATCCGTTCTGAAGAAAGACAGAGTGGTACAGTTTGCTCCGAAAAGCGATGCAGAACTGATGGGCGACCGGATTATTACAACGCTGCCGTTCTATTCTTATTTAAAGGTTGCAGAGGGATGCAGCAATCGTTGCAGCTACTGTGCAATTCCGAAGATTCGAGGCCCATACCGCAGCGTACCGATGGAAGCAGTGCTGGAAGAAGCCAACCGGCTTGCAGAACGTGGCGTGACAGAATTGATTGTCATTGCACAGGATACCACGCAGTACGGCAAAGACCTGTATGGAGAATCCCGTCTGCCGCAGCTGCTGAAAGCTCTCTGTGAAATTCCAACCGTGCATTGGGTGCGGGTGCTGTACTGTTATCCGGAACGGATTACAGACGAACTGCTCGATGTGATGGCAGCAGAAGAAAAGATTGTAAAATATCTGGATATTCCGATTCAGCATTGTGATGGAGAAATTCTCCGCCGGATGTATCGTCCGGGCAATGAAACGATGCTGCGGAATCTGATTGCAAAGATTCGGGAGAAAATGCCAGATGTCACCCTGCGAACCACATTGATTACTGGCTTCCCGGGCGAAACGAAAGAGCAGTTCAACGCTCTGGGCGATTTCGTGCAGGATATGCAGTTTGACCGGCTGGGCTGTTTTGCCTACTCCGAAGAAGAGGGAACAGACGCTGCCGAATACGAAGACCAGATTGATGAAGAAACCCGGGAACATCGGGCAGAAATCCTGATGCAGCAGCAGGCAGAATTGCACGCAGAAAAGAATGCTGCAAAAATCGGCACACAGATGGAAGCGGTCATTGAAGGCTTTGACCCGTGGGCAGGCTGCTATTTTGGCAGAACACGGGCAGATGCACCGGAGATTGACGGAAAAATCTTCATCCGCCGGACGAAGGAACACCAGTGCGGTGACTATGTACAGGTAGAAGTCTTTGATACGATGGATTATGACCTGCTGGCAGAGGAGGTAGAAGAAGCATGAATTTGCCGAACAAGCTGACTTGTCTGCGTGTGCTGCTAATTCCAGTATTTTTGATTTTTCTGTATATTGGAGCAATTCCCTATCATTTTCTGTTGGCGTTGGTGGTCTTTGCCGCAGCATCCATTACAGATGCCTTGGATGGAAAGATTGCCCGTGCACGGGGCTTGGTAACAAACTTCGGAAAATTTCTCGACCCGCTGGCAGATAAAGTGTTGGTGATTACTGCCCTGCTGGCATTTATCGAGCTGGACGAAATGCAGATTTCAGCCATTCCAGTGATGATTATCGTAGCAAGGGAATTTATGGTTTCCGGCTTGCGGATGCTGACCGCCAGCGAGGGCGTTGTAGTTGCTGCTGGCATCTGGGGCAAGCTGAAAACAGCGTTTACCATGGTGACGATTGTTGCCATCTTGATTTACTGTTCGCTGACAGGGGATTTCAACTGTGCGATTCCGGAAGCTGTTAAGACATGGGGCTTGAATGGATTGCTCTGGATTTCCACCGCTCTGACGATTATCTCTGGGTGCGGATATTTAAAGGGCTACTGGTCTTATATCAATACTGATAAATAACAGGAAAGGATGTACCCTACCATGATGAAAAAAGGATTGGCTGCTGTTGCAGCCCTGTTGATGCTGTTAACTGCTGCCGGATGCAGCGATCAAGATGCATCATCTTCCACCGCAGATACGGCTTCTTCTGTCACCACTGCGGAAACAACATCCACTGAGGTGACCACAACCGTGGACATCGAAGCACTGATGCCGCAGGAGGAAGAACTTGACCCATCTCCGATTCCTTTTCAGGATATTGCATTTCAAGTACCGGCAGGCTGGAGCAATTTGAACGTAGAAAATCTGGTTGTTTGGTATCCGACGGATGGCTCTGGTTCGTTGACCGTGCAGTGCTTTCCGAAAGACGAACTGGAGGTTTCCGGAACAGATGAAAAAGACTTGCTGAAAAATATTGGACAGAACCTTGCAAAGGGACAGACGGTTTTCTCTGAGGTTTGGAACGAATTGCTGGGAACAGATGCCTATGCCATTACCTATTCTCCGGAAACAGATGCAAGTGCAGACACTGCTCAGAAAGTGAACCTGTCCGTTTTGTTCTATGTAAACGATATGCCGTATGCCATGACGTTTGCGAACTATACTGGAACGAGTCCGGTTCTGAAAGATTCCGGTGCGATTCTGAACACCGTGCAACTTCGAGATGCATCTGATTCGACAGATACAACCGATGCAACAACGGACACAACAACCGATGAAACCGATACAGAAACAGAAGATACCACCAGCGAGAGCGAAAATTAAAAATTCTAGTCATAAAAAATGACACAAAAAGAAGCCGCACAGCGGAGAGAAAATCTCTTCCGCTGTGCGGCTTTTTACGGTTGTAGAATCGGGGCTGCCGTTAGGCGTTTTGCGTTTGCTCGTCCGGCAATCCACGGGAAAGCCAGGTAGCTGCTAAGTCCAATGCTGCATACAAGGACGGTCGCTTGGCAGTTCGGAGACTTTTGTTTTCATCGGTGGACAAATCATAGACCTGTAATTCGCTGGCAACCGGAATGACACCGCTGGTATCTTTCTTGGTGACACGAATCATAATGACGTGCGGCTCGCACATATAGCCATAGTAAAAGCAATCGCCGGAACGTACCAACGGATAGCCTTTGTAGAAGAGAAAGTTTTGCTCCACGATACCCATCCTTTCTTTGTGTAACTTGGTTTGTGTCTATTGTTTGGGCGGAGAACTTACTGCCACGAGGTCTGGAAGTCTTCATCTGTATCGAAGATGTCAAGATTATGCCGCAGGGCATCCAGATAAGAAGACCGACACTGGAAGCTCAGTTCGCCGTTTACAGTGATATAGCAATTGAAGTCGTCGATTTGATAGAATGCAACGGTACGGTCTTCGCTGCCATCAGAAGTCTTATAGTGGATTTCTGCATCCGGTGTTCCGGTTGGAGCATCGCCCAAAACCACTTCTTCCGCAGCGGTTTGCAGCAGGAAGGCATAGAATTGCCGATAGCGTTCGGTGTCAATTTCCGACTTGCCATCTCTGGTGATGGAAGCAGTGTCCTTATCTGTACCGCTGTTCTCGAATGTGGTTTTCTTGCCGTCTACGGTAACATCCAGTTCGCTGATGTCCCAAACATAAGTGGTGAAAATCAGCTTGGAAGCCAGACCGGTCGGAGTAATGGTTGCCCACGGGCATTTATCCGCAGCAATCGCATAAATCACATTGCCATCATCTAGCTGTACCGGATAATAAGTAGTTGCAGCGGAAGTGGTTGCGGTACTGTCATCGGTAGAAATGTCGTCAGCCTCGGTGACAACATCGCCGATTTTCAGGGTGTAAGTCGTGCCGCCTTCGCATTCCAGCGTCAGGGTTGCGAACGGGTCAGAAATGCCATAGTCCTCCAAATCCTGTTCACTCGGACGAACAGCCAGAATCTTGCTGGCAGACAAGCCAAACAATCCCTCAATGACATCCTTAGACCGTTCTACGCTCAAATAAGCAGAAATCGGAGAAGTCATCTTGTGGGTGGACTGGGTGTTGCCGCTTTCGCCATCATTGCTGGTGTCCCGATGTTCGAGGACAATCGGCGTATCGAGGTCTTTCCGTTCGATGGTAACGGTGTTGATGGTTGGCATATTGTCGTCATCCGGCTTTTCCAGAACGGTTGTAGCTAGGAAGTCGGTGTCTGCCTTGCTGAAGTTTGCCAGCAGGGAAGTCTTAACGGCATAAACCGTATCACTGTCTGCCAGAGCAAAATAGTTGCAGCTTGCACCGGAAACGCTGCCGCCGATGCGGAACGCAAAGGTCGTTCCATCATCGAACTGCATGCTGACTTGTGTGGCATCCTTGCCCAGCCCGAACTTGTCGAGGTCGGTTGCGTGTTCTTCCACACACTGGTCAGCCTGTAGGCTGGCGGTGTTGTTGGCAAGTGTTCCAAGCAGGGATTCGTTGGTGGGAATATCCTCCCAGCCAGAAATCCGGAAGATTGCCGATTCAGTTTCTGTCGTAGAAGTAGAATCGGTGGAATCAGTTGCATCCGTTGCAGTGGTCGTCTTTTCTGCCTTGACCCGAACCACTTCATAGCTGCCGGTTGCATTGGTAACAGAAATCTGTTTCACATTGTCTGCGGACTCGTCCGAGAGTGTCAATGCTGCGAGGTCTTCTGCGGATTGTGTGGTAGCAGCAGTGGCATCACTGCTGCTGTCCTCCTTGCCAGACGGACGGGTCAGCAAGACAACACTGCCAGCCAGCAGTACCACAACGGCAGCCCCGCAAATCACACCAATCATTCGTTTTTGCATAGGTCACGCCATCCTTTCTGCAATTAGCGGCTCTTTCTGCGTGCCCAGATGACAATTCCAATCACAATCGTAATTGCCGGGAAGACAACCAGAACGACTGTGGTGAGCAACTTCATCTGAGAAGCAGTTGTATTCATCGAAGTGATGTTCATATCCTTTGCAGTGATGACGATGTTGTCAGATTTTCCGCAAATGGTGTTCAGTGCACTGATGAAGTAATCCGCATTGTTATAGGAGGTATCCTGTGCAACGTAGTAATCGAAGTAACCCATCGAACCGATGACCATGACATCACTTTCAATTTGACCGTTATCCTGTGCAGCCTGATTCTGAGAGAATGCCATGACAGAATAGCTGCTGCGTTCTGCATTGGCAGCATCAAAGGTTGTAGTGGTGGTTGTTTCTTCCGTGGTTTCCTCGGTTGCTTCGGTGGTGGTAACACCGTTCTGTGCATCCCAGGCAGCCTCTGCCCGTTCCGAGTTGCTATCGAGATTCAGCGGAACGCAGTAAGCAGAATCTGCGGTATCCAGCAGGTCGGTGACCACTCTGCCATTGTTGGCATCTCTGGTGAGAATCGGACGGGAAACCGGAGCGATAATCGGCAGGGAAGTGTTAGAAAGTCCGCTGCTGTAGTCGCTGCTGGTCTGGTTGACAATTGGAGCATACATTCTCTGATTGCCGGCAACGAGCAAGGTAACTGCCTGCTGGGTGCTGGAGTTGTCGTCAATGACATAGCTGTTATCGACCGTAATGTTCCAATCCTTCAGGAATGCGTCCAGATTTGGGGTGTTGCCCTGTGTAAAGTCGGCGATGTAGAGTAACCGTTTGCCGAGGTTGCCGTCATTGTGCAGGAAGGTTTCCAGCTTGTCGATGGCATCGACTGTCAGGTCGTTGACCGGAGCTGGCAGCACCAGCAAATCATAGTCATCCGGAGAAATGGTATCGGTGACCATATCCAGCTGTGTAACATCATAGCCGTTGTCGTCCAGCAGCGTGCTCAGAACCTTGGCAGCATACTGGTTGCCCTGTGTCGGGCTGTAGATGGTGTTGCCGTTGGAAGTGCCGATAAAGCCAACTCGCTGCGGATTTGCATCGGTAACGTTCATGATGGCGTTGGTGAGGGACTGTTCGCCCTTGAATGCGGTGATGCATTCGGACAGGGAAACCTGTCCATAATAATAATACTGCAACTTATCCTGATCCATGTCAAAGAAGTCAGACAGTGGGAATACCTTTACACGGTCACCGCTGCAAACAATGACATTATCAGAACTAATCGTACCGCTGTACTTGCTCTGATACTTTGAGAGAATATCCGGATCTTTGGTGGTATCGAAGTAAGTTACTTCGATTTCACTGGAATAGCCCTGATATTTTTTCAGCAGTTCCGTTACCATTTTCAGATAGGAGTCCTTTTCCAAGGTGCTTTCCTCGCTGGAAACGGCAATTTCAACGGGTTCGGTGAGGTTTTTGATATAGTCAATGGTTTCATCCGAAACTTCGTACAAGTTGGATGATGTCAGGTCGATTTTGGCGTTCGGATACCGTTCCACCAATAAGCCGACAACGACATTCACTAAAACCACGATTGCTGTGACAATGACGGTAATGGCAAACGCAATGCCGCCGTATTTCATCTTCTTTTTCCGCTGTCTTTGTTTGATCAGCTTTGCATCCTGTTGTTCCATAATCGTTTTCAGCCTCCTTCTTACCGCCAACGTCTGGTTTCAAATACCCGGACGGTAAAGAAATTAAACAGAACCGCCGTGCTGATATAGAGCAGAACGCTGGACAGGTTAAACAGTCCATAAGTAAAGTCATAAATGCGGCTGAAGAATGAAACCGATTCCATCGCATTGCCGAGCCAGCCCACAAGGGTGCTGAGGACAGTGCTTTTGCTGGAAAGAGAATCTGCACTGCTGGAAACTGTTCCACTCAGGTAGTCGATCATATAGAGGACAACCAGAGAAACAATGCCCAAAACATAGGCGATGAACTGGTTTGCTGTGAATGCAGACAAAAACAGGGTGATTGCCATGAACGCTGCTCCCATGAGGAAGAGGGCGATAAAGTTGGAAAAGACAATCGACCATGCAACCGTGCCGAAGAAGCTCAGCAGAATGGCATAGACAAAGACAATGGCAATGCCCATTGCATAGACGGTCAGGGCGGCAAAATACTTGCCGAGGACAATGCCGCCGAGGGAAACCGGTGCAGTCAAGAGTCCTTGGTCGGTTTTCTGTGCACGTTCTTCCGAAAGTAAACGCATCGTCAGCAGCGGCAGAATCAAAACCATGACCAACCGCATCCATGCAAAATAGTTACTCATATCTGTACGGGCATAGTTCAGACAGAACAGCCAGAACAGAACACCCGATCCCAGATAGAATACCGTCAGAAAGACCGGGCCGATGGCGGAGTTGAAGAAAGACCCCAACTCTCTCCGATAAATCGCTCCCATGTTACTTTGCCTCCTCTTGTTTGGTGTCGGGTTGTTTTGCTGCCGGAGCAGGTTTTTTCGGTGCAGCATCCGGCTTGGTTTTTGTTTGTTCCGGTGTCCATTCGCCCATGGTCACCTTGAGGAAGATGTCTTCCAGTGTCAGCAGACCGCTTTCCATGCGGTAGATGTTCCAGCCGTGTTCCTGTGCAACGGCATTGACTGCCTTCCGCAGGTCGGCGTTGTTTTTCGGTTCGATTTCGTAATCGAACAAGCCAGCTTCCAGCTGTGTGGACTGCTGTACCTTTGCCACGTCTGGAATTGCACGCAGAGCCTGTAAAACGTCTGCTTCTGCACCATCCAGCCGTACCTTGAGGCGGTGGTTCTGGGACATGGACTGTGCGAGGGTATCAATTGCACCATCTGCCATCAGTTTGCCCTTGTTGATGATGATGACCCGGTCACAGACTGCCTGAATTTCCGACAGGATGTGGGAAGAGAGAATAACCGTGTGTCGTTTTCCGAGCCGCTTAATCAGGTTTCGGATTTCCATCATTTGTTTTGGATCAAGACCAACGGTTGGTTCATCGAGAATCAGGATGGGCGGATTGCCAACGAGTGCCTGTGCCAGACCGACACGCTGCCGGTAACCTTTGGACAGATTCTTGATGATGCGGTCTTGCACATCACTGATTTTGCAGAGGTTGCAGATTTCAGTGAGGTGTGCTTTGCGGGGGAGTTTGCACTTTTTCAGGTCATAGACGAACCGCAGGTAGCCCATAACGGTCATTTCCTGATAGAGTGGCGGCAGTTCCGGCAGGTAGCCGATTTCCCGTTTTGCCTGGATGGGATTGTCCAGAATGTTGATGTCGTTGATCAGAGCCTCTCCAGAAGAAGAGCTGATGTAACCGGTCAACATGTTCATTGTGGTGGATTTTCCGGCACCGTTTGGCCCTAAAAAGCCCACAATTTCACCATCTTGTACGGTGAAGCTGATGTCATCGACTGCAAGGTGACTGCCGTAACGCTTGGTCAGATGATTTACCGTAATCATGCGAAAAGAAGACCTCCCTATTTTGATGCAGCTGCAAGGGAATTGCAGCTGTTTTTCATTTAGAGTCGGCAAAAAAGGAGCAAGGGTGCATCCCCAGCCCCTTTTTCAACCGACTCCCGAATGATTATAGTCGGATATTGTGAAAATGCTGTGATAATCTTACGAAAGGCGGTTTATACCGTCCTGAACCCGCTTGAGGGTTTCGTCTTTGCCCAAAATGGCACAGAGTTCAATGCCACCGCCCGGTGTAAACGGCTTGCCGGAGAGGGCAGTCCGCAGCGGCCAGAGCATCCAGCCATTCTTTACGCCGAGTTCGCCGATTCTTGCGAAAACAGCAGCGTGAATGCTGTCTACTGTCCAATCAGAAATGCCTTCCAGAACCGGCAAGATTTCCGTGAGGGCTTCCTTGGCGGTTTCCGGTGTGGTTTTCATCTTCTTGTGACGATACAGTTCTACGTCATAATCCGGCAGGGCATCAATGAAATCCACCTGTTCCGGAATGTCGGTGAACAATTCGGTTCTTGGCTGTAAAACGTGGCAGAGCAGCTGCAGGTCTGCGGTTTCGCTGTGAACCACCTGACGGATGTACGGAATGGCTTTTTCTGCAAAGGCTTCCGGTGTCATCTTGCGGATATATTCGCCGTTGATGGCTTTCAGCTTAACCGGGTCAAACAGTGCCGGAGATTTGCTGATACCGGAGATTTCAAACGCCTGAATCAGTTCATCCATGGTGAAGATTTCCTGTTCTCCAGTCGGTGCCCAGCCCAGCAGAGCAATAAAGTTGATGATGGCTTCCGGCAGATAGCCCTTTTCGAGCAGGTCTTGGAAGGAGGCATCCCCGTTCCGCTTGGAAAGCTTGTGGGTCTTGTCCTTCATGACTGGAGAGCAGTGAATATAAACCGGAACATCCCAGCCGAATGCCTGATAGAGCAGGTTATACTTCGGAGCAGAAGAAAGATATTCGTTACCACGGATGACATGTGTAATGCCCATCAGATGGTCGTCTACAACATTTGCGAAGTTGTAAGTCGGCATGCCATCGGTTTTAATCAGAATCTGGTCATCCAGCGTGCTGTTTTCTACGGTGATATCGCCATAAACTTCATCGTGGAATGTGGTTGTGCCATCGAGCGGCATCTTCTGGCGGATAACATACGGAACACCAGCGTCCAGCTTTTCCTGAATTTCTTCCGGTGTCAGATTCCGGCAGTGCCGGTCATACATCGGGGCGATGTGAGAAGCTTCCTGAATCTTCCGGACTTCTTCGAGCCGTTCCTTGCCGCAGAAGCAGTAGTAAGCGTGACCGCTCTTGACCAGCTGTTCTGCATAGCCCTTGAACATGCCCATCCGTTCAGACTGCACATAAGGGCCAACTGGGCCGCCGATATCCGGGCCTTCGTCCCACTTCAAGCCAGCGATGCGGAGGGTGTTATAGATAATATCAACCGCCCCTTCGACATACCGTTCCTGGTCGGTATCTTCGATTCGGAGAATAAAGTCGCCGTCATATTTTTTTGCCAGCAGATAGGCATACAGAGCGGTTCTCAGGTTGCCGATGTGCATATAGCCAGTCGGGCTTGGTGCAAACCGTGTTCTGACACGTTTTTCCATGAGAAAAAAACTTCCTTTCGTTTGATAAATATAGGTATCATGATAATGTGGGGGAGTATTGGGCTTTACTGCTTGCAGGCAGCTTGTACGGTGCGGATGTTGTCCGCAATGGCAGCTTTCAGCTCGTCCAGACCGGAGAACTTTTGTTCTTTCCGCAGAAAGTCCAGCAGTTCGATTCGGCAGAACTGCCCGTATAGATCCCCTTGAAAGCCTAATAAATGGGTTTCCGCAACTGGAATGCAGGCATTGGAAACGGTTGGCTTTGTGCCGATGTTGGTCACGCCGTTCCAGATGCTGCCATCTTTCAAATAGACCTTTGCCCGATAAACGCCATAAAGTGGCACAAGTTGTTCCGGAGCAAAGGAAAGATTGATGGTCGGGAACTGAATGGTTCTGCCGAGGGCAGCCCCATGCTGAATGATGCCGGAAATTTGATAGGGTGCACCGAGCAGGCGGTTTGCCTGCTGGATTTTGCCATCTAACAGCAGCTGTCGAATCCGGCTGGAGGAAATGACCGCTCCATCCTGTTCCACAGCGTCAATCAGTTCGACCGTAAAGCCAAAGGTTTCGCCGAACGCTGCCAAGTCGGCAACGCCCCATGCAGCCCGATTGCCAAATCGAAAATCCCTGCCGCAAAAGAGCTTTTTTGCGTGCATCTTGTCGTGGAGATAGACCCGACAGAAGGTTTCACCGTCCATCGCTGCAATCTCCGGAAACGGCGGGCTGACAACGGTCTGAATCCCGGCAGCCGTTAAAAGCTGCTGTTTGGTGTCGTCCGGATAGAGATAGCGGAGCAGTTCACCCCGTTTGATGCGGACAGAAGTGGTCTGCATCGTAAAAGCAGCCGGCGTCAAACCGTCTGCCTGACAGGCAACGGCTGCCGCTAAGACGGCACGATGTCCGATGTGAACACCGTCAAATAAGCCCAGTGCCACGGCGGAAGCAGGTTGGAGCATGGGAAAACCTCTTTTCGTTGGGAATTTCAAAAAATGGGGGAATGCGAATCAGAACCGTTTTCCAATTCGCAATTCCTGTTGGGTACGGTCGGCAAGTGCCGTTCCTAAGAACGTACCAGTTGCCCCGTAGACGGTATAGATATCCTGGTCAGGCTGGAGATCTCGCAGCCGATTTAAATCCAATTTGACACCGTTGCAGAACATCCGTTCCTGTGCGGCATTGAGTCGCAATTTCGGATAGGATGAAAACAGGGAATCCGTCGGGAGCAGGTGCTTTTCCAGCGTGCCGTCTGCCATTGCAGCAGCAACCTGCTCAAAGGTCAGGCAGTCTTGCAACGGATAGCCGCAGGCAGCTGTCCGAGTCAGAGCAGTCATCACCGCATCGCCGCCGAGCCGCTGTCCGATATCAGAGAGCAGTGTCCGGATATACGTTCCTTTTCCGCAGGAAACCGTCAGCGTTGCAGTCTGTTGCGTTTCGTCAAAAGCGTCCAGCGTGATGGCATCAATGTGCACAGTACGGGTGGGACGTTCAACGGTTTCGCCCTTTCGTGCGAGTTCATACAGCCGTTTTCCGTTGACAGAAACCGCAGAATACATGGGTGGCAGCTGGGTAATATCGCCGAGAAATTCCGGCAGTACGGCACGAAGTGCTGCTTCTGTGACGTGCTGTTCCGGATAGTCTTGCAGGGGCTTTCCCCAGATGTCGAGCGTATCGGTTGCCTTGCCGAAAACAACGGTTGCCTGATAGGTCTTGTCCTGATTCGGCAGGATGTCGCAGGCTTTTGTTGCAGTTCCGACCAAAATCGGCAGCACACCCGTTGCCATTGGGTCGAGCGTGCCCGTGTGCCCGAGCCGTTTCATATGCAGAATGCCACGCAGCTTTCCGATGACATCGAATGAGGTGAAATCCTGCGGTTTATTCATACAGAGAATGCCGTTCATGATTCCGCCAAGCTCCTCTCTACTGCTGTTTGCAGCCGTTGCATGACGGATTCCGCTGTGCCTTCAATGAGGCAGCCGGCAGCCTTGATGTGACCACCACCGCCAAATTCCTTGCAGATGGCAGCAACGTCCACAGTACGAGCAGAACGCATGGAAACCTTAAAGACATTGGGGTCTCGTTCCTTGAGGGTAATGCCGACTTCTGCTCCTTCGACCTGTAGCGGAAATCCTGCCAGACCATCGAGGTCGAGCGGGTCTAAACCATACTGTTCCATGAATGCCAGCGTGATGCAAATCATCACGCATTTTCCGTTGCAGCTGGTATGCAGCTGGTCGATGAGCTTTTGTTCTACTCGCAGTCTGCCCATGCTTTTAACGGCAAACATCGCCCGATTAATCCACGCATAGTGGATTTCCGGAAACTGTTCCATGAGGTCGGCAACGATTCGCAGCGTGTGCGGGGTTACGTTGTCGAACTGGAAACAGCCCGTATCGGTTGCCATGCCCGTATACAAGCAGGTGGCAATCTGGGGTGTGAGTTTCACAGGCAGTTCCTTTGCAATCGCATAGACGATTTCACAGGCAGCGGCTGCTTTTGGATACAGACAGCATTCCTTTGCAAAGGAGCGGTGCATGATGTGGTGGTCAATCGCAAGGGCAACTCGTCCGCCATAGGGTTCGTCCAAGTCGCCGAGCAATTTGCGGTCTGCGACATCGACCGAGAGAATGACAGCAGCATTTTCGTCAACGGTATCCGGTGTTTCTTCAACTGCCAGAAAGGCATAGCGTTCCGGAATCGGGTCGCTGCACCGCACCTCTGCATGGCAGCCCATTTGACGGAGCAGGGCAGCGAGTGCGTAACCGCTGCCGATGCAGTCGCCGTCCGGACTTTGATGGATGAGGATCATGGCTTGCTGGATGGTTTGCAGCTGGGCAGCTGTTTCTGCAATGTTCATATCTTACTCCTCAATGTCCTCTAAATGCAGGTCATGCAATTTCTGATTGATTTCTGCACTGTGTTCAATGGAATGGTCTGCAATGAAGTGCAGAGCCGGAGATTTCCGCAGCTTGAGGCGATGAAACAGTTCTCGCCGCAGGAATCCGGTCGCACTGACCAGACCGATGCAGGAGGTTTTCGCTGTTTCGATGCCAGATAAGCTGGAAACATAGACTTTACAGTTTGACATATCGTTAGACAATTCCACCCGAACGATGGTCAAAAGGGGGTCGATACGGGGGTCTTTGAGTTCCCGCAGCAGGGCGGTGAGTTCTCGCAGGATGTCTTCTTCTGTCCGACTGGTTTTATAGTTTGCCATAAGAAAATGCCTCCTTTTTTCAAATCAGGGGCGGAGAAATGCAGCGAATGCCGCTGCATTTCCAAGCCGGATGGAATGAATATTCTCTGAATTAGTCCTGATATTCTTCCATGATGAAGGCTTCAAAGATGTCGCCTTCCTTGAAGTCCCGGAACTTTTCGAGCGTAATACCGCATTCGTAGCCTTCGGTAACTTCCTTTACGTCATCCTTGAACCGCTTCAGGCTGGACATTTTATCTTCTGCAATGACAATGCCATCCCGAACGACACGAATCTGGCACTGTCTGGTAACTTTACCGCTGAGGACATACGCACCGGCAACCGCACCAACGCTGGAGATTTTATAGACCTGACGCACTTCGATCCGACCCATAACAACTTCCCGGAACTTCGGAGCAAGCATGCCCTTCATAGCAGTTTCCACGTCTTCGATGGCATCGTAGATAACCCGATAGGTACGGATTTCGACATGGTCACGGGCAGCAGTTTCTTCTGCCAGCGGGTCAGGACGCACATTGAAGCCGATGATAATGGCATTGGATGCATCCGCCAGCATGACATCGCTTTCGTTGATTGCACCAACGCCGCCGTGGATGACCCGAACCCGAACTTCATCGTTCTGGATTTTTTCGAGGGACTGCTTCACAGCTTCTACAGAACCCTGTACGTCAGCCTTGACGATGATGGCGAGTTCCTTCATTTCACCCTCTGCAATCTGGCTGAAGAGGTTGTCGAGCGTTACCTTCTGGTATTCGCTGAACTTTGCCTGCTTTGCTTCATGCTTTCGTTGTTCTACGAGGGTCTTTGCCAGACGTTCATCTTCTACAACGTCAAAGACATCGCCAGCAGCCGGAACTTCTGCCAGACCGGTGATTTCAACCGGAACAGACGGGCCAGCTTCGTGAACAACTGCACCCTTGTCGTTGGTCATGACACGAACCTTTCCGACACTCGTTCCGGCAAGAATAACATCGCCGGTGTGCAGTGTCCCGTTCTGAACCAACAGGGTTGCAACTGGACCTCTGCCCTTATCCAACCGGGCTTCGATGACAGTACCCTTTGCACGGCGGTTCGGGTTTGCCTTGAGTTCCTGCATTTCTGCAATCAGCAGCACGTCTTCGAGCAGTTCGTCAATGCCTTCGCCAGTTTTTGCAGAAACCGGAACGCACATAACATCGCCGCCCCAGTCTTCACAAACCAAATCATATTTGGTGAGTTCTTCCTTAACCCGGTCTGGATTTGCTCCTTCTTTATCCATCTTGTTGATGGCAACAATCAGGGAAACACCAGCAGCCTTTGCATGGTTGATGGATTCTACGGTCTGCGGCATGATACCGTCATCGGCAGCGACAACCAGAATGGCAATATCTGTGATATTTGCCCCTCTTGCACGCATTGCGGTGAACGCTTCGTGTCCCGGTGTATCGAGGAAGGTAATTTCCTTGCCGTTGCAAGTGACCTGATATGCACCGATGTGCTGGGTGATACCGCCGGCTTCGCCTGCGGCGATGTTGGCGTGACGGATGTAGTCCAGAATGGAAGTTTTCCCGTGGTCAACGTGACCCATAACAACGACAACCGGAGAGCGTTCTTCGGTGTTATCGGATTCGTCCTCTTCTTCAATCAGACGTTCTTCGATGGTAACGATGACTTCCTTTTCTACCTTTGCACCCAGTTCTTCTGCAACCAGACAAGCGGTGTCGAAGTCGATTTCCTCATTGATGGATGCCATAACACCCAAGCCCATCAGCTTTTTGATGACTTCCGTTGCAGTCACTTTCAAGCGGCTTGCGAGTTCGCTGACCACGATGGATTCCGGAATCCGAACCTTGAGCTGCTGTTTTCTTGCCTTTTCGAGTTCCAGACGGCGAAGACGGTCTTGTTCGGTTTCCCGCTTATTGGAATACTTCTGCTTGTTCCGCTGAGCAGACTTCTGGTTGATTTTCTGCTTTTTGGTGGAATAGTTATCCTTGCTGTACTTGCCAGCCGGAGCAATCTGTTCATACCGCTGGTTGTACTTATCCAAATCCACATAAGAGCCACGGGTATCAACGGTACGCCGCTTTTCTGTTGTAGTAGCGGTATCGGAAGACAGTTCCACTTCTACGTGCAGCCGTTCGCCCCGTTTTTGTGCCTGCGGCTGCTGTTTCTGCTTTTTCTTGTGGTGTTCCGGATGGTTGTTATTGTTGTTGTTATTCGGCTGGCTGGCTGGATTGGCAGCAGCTACCTGCTTTTTCGGCTGAGCGGCAGCCTGCGGCTGATTTTTCTGATTGGATGCAGTCTGCTGCGGCTTCTTTGCAGCAGAATTGCTGTTATTGGAATTGCCATTGCCATTGTTATTGTTGGCATGGTTATTTCCAGCGGCATTCTGCTGCTGTGGTCTTCTCCGATCCTGCGGCTGTTTTTTTCCTTGATTCTGCTGCTGGTGAGCAGCTTTCTTTTCGTTCCCTTTTTTCATAGATTGTTGTGCCACCTCTTCCCTCGTACTGTTTTTCGTTGCGAAATAGGCTGCAAAGCCGTCTGTCACCTGCTGATGCTGGGTGATGGATTCCAAAACCAGATTCACTTCTGCTTCCGTCAGGGTGCTGCTGCTCTTTTTTTCTGTTCCGTTTTGCAGTTCAGAAAACAGGGCGATCAGGTCATTCGGATTCATCTGGAGTGTCTTTGCAACGTCGCTCAATTTCTGCTTTTTTGTCGTCATCGGCAACTCTCCTTTCCGCGTGTTCCTGTCGGTTGGGACAGGGTTTCAAAAAGAATGGTATGCGTCATCCATTGCTGGAGGACGATTCGGTCTGTAATAGAGCCTGAATCCGCTGGGCGAATCCGGTTTCACAGATGGTCAGGATGCCGGCACGCTGTCCGAACAGCAGCCGGACTTCTGCCATTTCCCAGTTCGTCTGTACGACTGGGACGTGTTGTTTTTCGGCGAAATACAGCACTTCTTTCCGGCTTTTTTCGGAAAGGTCTGCGGTGAGCAGAATGCAGGCTGCATAGCCGCCCTGGATGGCATCTTTCGCCCGTGCAAAGCCGGCTTCGAGTTTACCGGCTTTCCGGCAGATCGTCAGTAAGTTCCTGCACTTTTCTGGTAAGGGCATCTTCCATCTCCTTATAGGTTTCCGGTGGAAACATCTGCACAAAAGAGCGTTCCACCTTGCGGGTTTTCTTTGCTTTTTCGAGGCAGGCTTTATTCTTGCAGAGATAAGCCCCTCTTCCCGGGGTTTTTCCGGTTTCGTCAATGACGAAATTGCCGTCCGGGGTTCGCACGATTCGGATGAGTTCCTGTTTTGGCTTTCGTTCGCCGCAGCCCATGCAGGCACGCAGGACTTCTTTTTTCTTTTTCATGCGGTGTTATGCCTCCGTTGTTTCCGGGGTTTCTGCTGGTGTATCAATGGCGGATTCGATCGCAGCGGTTGTATCGTCATCGCTCAGCAGCAGGTCATCTTCGTCTGCATCGGCATTCTGTGCCTGCCAGTTTTCTTCCCAGCTTGCAGCGTCCTGAGTCTGTTCTGCATCCTGTTCAGCCTGAGCCTGCTGAGCCGCTTCTTCTTCTGCCTTTGCCTTAGCTTCAGCCTCTGCCTTTGCAGCGAGTTCCGCCTTTGCTTCTTCCACCTTTTCTGCAATCAGAGCTTCGTTTTCTGGGGTTGCAGCCTTGATGTCAATCTTATAGCCAGTCAGCTTGGCAGCCAGTTTGGCATTCTGTCCCCGGTTGCCGATGGCAAGGGAGAGCTGATTTGCTGGTACGAGCACGCCGCACAGCCGTTCTTCCGGATTGATGATGGTAACGCTTTCCACCGTTGCCGGAGCAAGGGCTCTTGCAATAAATTCTTCCGGATTTTCGCTGTATGGAATGATGTCGATTTTTTCGCCGCTCAGCGACTTGACAACGGCATCAATTCGAGCATGCTTCGGGCCGATACAGGCACTGACTGGGTCAACATTTGCATCATTTGACCAAACTGCAATTTTGGTTCTTGCACCAGCTTCTCTGGAGATGGCTTTGATTTCTACGACGCCATCATAGATTTCCGGCACTTCGAGTTCAAACATCCGCTTGACCAGTTCCTTGCGGACACGGGAGATTTTGATAATTGGCTTCTTCTGCTTGTTGGCGATGTTGGTGACATAGACCATAATGCTCTGTCCCTCTTTGAGGTCTTCGCCCGGAATCTGTTCGTTGTGGAACAGATAGATTTCTGTTTTGTCATACATTAGTGTTGCCGCACCGCCCTTTTCCACCTGTGTAACGGTGCAGGTGATGCAGTCGTTTTCCTTGTCCTGGAATTTATCCAGAATCCGCTTGCGGTTGATGTCCCGCAGGTCGCCCTTGATGGACTGTTTTGCGGAGAGGGCAGCGGCTCTGCCGAACCGGTTGATGTCCAGCCGCTTCTGGATGTGGTCGCCAACTTTAATGGATGGGTCGATGTTGCGGGCTTCTGCGATGTTGATTTCGTTTTCGTCAATCGGTTCATCATCGATGACATCCTGCCGCAGATACATTTCAAAGGTCTTGGTGATTGGATCGATTTCAACGGTAATGCGGTCTTCACTGTCCGGATAAGCCTTGCGGGCTGCCTTCAGCATTGCAGATTTTACCTTTTCGATGAGGGTATCGGTGTCCAGACCATTTTCGCTGCCCAGCGAATTCAGTGCTTCAAAAAAAGCATTGTCCATTTTATGTGCCTCCATTTTTAAAATTCAAATGCTTCGTATCGTTTTACAAACGTAAGTGCTGCAAGCGGCAGGCTGATGCTGCCGGTTTCGGTTTCCAGTGTCAGCATGTCATCCTTGCAGGATTGCAGCGTACCGATAAATTCCCGTTCTCCGTCAATGGGGCGGATGGTGCGGGCACGCACTTCCGTGCCGATGCCATCGGTAAAATGCCAGGTGCGGTTAAATTCCCGTTCCAGACCGGCAGAGCCGACTTCCAGGATATAATTTTGAGAAATCGGGTCTTGTTCGTCCAGCAATTTGTTCACGGGTTCGGTCATTTTTTCGCAGTCCTCAATGGTAATGCCAGATTCCTGATCGATGAAAATCCGGAGATACCAATAAGCACCTTCTTTTTCAAACCGCACATCCCAGATTTGAAAGCCGAATTCATCTGCAATGGGTTTCACTGCATTGTAAATCCGCTGTTCGGTCGCCCCGAATGCCTTCAGTTTCATGTGATTGCTCCTTTCTATTTGCAACGGCGGAGCCGGAAAAAGCCCCTAACATAAACGAAAGACCGGAAAGGGTTCCGGTCTTTGCTGCTGCGATATTCTTATTATAGCACATTGCTTTCAAAAAATCAAGAGGCTTTTCTCTTGTTTTTTCATTTTTGTTGAGATTCTACATGAAATTTAATATCATAAAATCAAAACACATTTGAATCTATGATGTTTTATTTCTATATATTGCGGTGAAAAGCAAGGCTGTTACACCAATTTCATCTGGTGCAACAGCCTCACTGACTATCAGATTTACCCGTTTATCACAGAATGACTATGGATATAAAATTCCTCTTGACTGGGCTGCCACTGTTTTTCCTTTGGCGGAAACAGTGCATCAAATCTCTCAACAGCATCTCTATCACTGCAAAGTATTCCGACAGAGCTTTCATGGAATGTCCATTTTTTCCCGGATAACACACCTGTTCTCAATTCCTTTACCAACAGTGCAGTTGGATAAACATTTCCCGCAAGGCACACATTGTATTTCTTACAGCTTTTAAATCCACGAGCTACATAATTGTCTGGGTTTCCAAAAATCACAATCGTGTCATAACCCAACTCCAGTGCTTTCTCAAAAGAATGCTCCAGAAGTGCCTTGCCATAGCCCTTTCGCTGATATTCGGGTAGGATACAAACCGGTCCAAAAGAGAGAATTGGTTTCTCCTCTCCGATTTCATCTGTCAGCTTACACTTGGTGTACATGACATTGCCGATTATCTTTCCATCCACTTCAAGAACAAGATCCAGTTCAGGGATAAAATCCGCATGGCTTCTCATAACATGCACATAGTAATGCTCATCGCATCCAGGAACGCTCAAATTCCAAAACGCTTCTCGTGTGATCGTTTCTACCGTTCTGTAATCGCAAGGATTTTCTAAACGAATGATATAGTCATTTTTCTTCATTGTTTTTCCTCCTGAAAATTGTTGACTGCAATATTGGGAGGTTTGTCATGAGATTGAATTTATGCAAACCTCCCGGTTAACATACAATCTCCTTTTTGTTGTATTTTCTCAAAAAATATACTCCTTAAAAACATAATTGATAAGCGTACTTATTGGTATGCTCTCTTTTTTTATCATACTGTATTTTTCCGGATTTATCAAGTGGCAAACCAGATTTTTTATATGACTGCTTACTGCACCGACTTTACAAACATATCATAAACGCAACGAATTGCCTGTTCGAAGTCTTCTTCAGTGACACCGACAATGATGTTCAATTCGCTAGAGCCCTGGTCAATCATCTTGACATTGACTCTTGCGTGTGCCAGAGCGGCAAAGATTCTTGCAGCGACACCTCTTGTCCGGTACATACCGTGGCCAACGACCGCCATCAGTGCAATGCCGTCTTCGATTTCGAGGGTATCCGGATTGACACGCTTCCGCAGTTCCGTCATAATCTGTTCCCGCTTGCCTTCGAGCTGGGCAGTTTCGAGAATCACGGTCATTGCATCAATGCTGGATGGCATATGTTCGATGGAAATATTGTGGCTGGCGAGAACATCCAGAACGTCCCGACAGAAACCAACTTCACTGTTCATCTTATCCTTGTGGATGTTGATGATGCTGAAGTGCTTCTTGCCAGCGATACCAGTAATGGTATAGGTGCTGCAATCATCAGCGTTGCATTCCGGAACGATCATCGTACCCGGAGCAGATGGGTCATTGGTATTGCGGATGTTGATCGGAATACCAGCGGAACGAACTGGGAAAATGGCTTCTTCGTGGAGTACAGATGCCCCCATGTAAGAGAGTTCCCGCAGTTCGGTATAGGTGATGGTGCGGATGCCGACCGGATTTTCTACGATTCTCGGGTCAGCAACCAGGAAACCGGAAACGTCTGTCCAGTTTTCATACAGGTCTGCCTTCATTGCTCCGGCAACGATTGAACCAGTGACATCGCTGCCGCCTCTGGAGAAGGTCTTGACATAGCCATCTGCACCGCAGCCATAGAAGCCCGGAACAACAGCATAATCCAGACCAGTCAGCCGTTCCCGCATGGTCTGAGCAGTCTTTTCCCGGTTCAGTGTGCCATCTTCCTGGAAGAAGATGACTTCTGCTGCATCGACAAATGCAAAGCCCAGATAAGCTGCAATCAGCTTGCCGTTCAGGTATTCGCCCCGGCTAGCTGCATAGTCGCTGCCGAACCGCTTCCGGAAGTTTTCGCCGATGGTGACAAATTCTTCATCCAGCAGGGTTTCCGGCATAGAAAGCCCGTTCAGGATGCTGACATAACGGTCTTTAATTGCAGCAAGCTGGGTTGCAAATGCTTCGCCTTTTTCAGCGAGTGCATAGCACTGATACAGCATATCGGTTACTTTGATGTCATCCTTGAACCGCTTGCCCGGTGCAGACGGAACGACATATCTTCTATCTGCTTCTGCCTTTATAATAGCGGCTGCTTTCTGAATCTGTCCGGCATCTGCCAGACTGCTGCCGCCAAACTTTACAACTTTCATCATGGTATTTTGATTTTACAGCACAATTCCCTGTAAAATCGACCCTCCTTATTCGTTCAAATTACAAAATACGTGCAAAAACAACGTCATATTCCAGTATATTCGATTTTTGAGAAAAAATCAACCGTAAAAACGTATGAAATTTTGTAAAAAAAAAATGTTTATTTGTGGAATACGACTGTATTCGTATCACGGACTTTTTGAAAAATGGAGCGGAAACAGATTGTCCGCTTGAAAATCAAGTCAAACGCTTGCAATTCCTGTTGTTTTATGCTATACTAATAGTAAATTTTTTTCAGAATACAAAAGGAGCATTCCAATTATGGCGAAAAACAATCAGAAAATGGTCGATGCCATTACTTCGATGGATGAAGATTTTGCACAGTGGTATACCGACATTGTCAAGAAGGCAGAACTGAGTTCTTACACCAGTGTAAAGGGCTGTATGGTTATCCGCCCGTATGGCTATGCCATCTGGGAACAGATGCAGCATATTTTAGACGAAACATTCAAGGAAACTGGACATGAAAACGTTTGCATGCCGATGTTCATTCCGGAAAGCCTGCTGCAAAAGGAAAAAGACCATGTAGAAGGCTTTGCACCGGAAGTTGCATGGGTCACACACGGCGGTTCGGAAAAGCTGGAAGAACGGCTTTGTGTGCGTCCGACATCAGAAACCCTGTTCTGCGACCATTATGCAGAAATCGTGCACAGCTATCGGGATTTGCCGAAACTGTATAATCAGTGGGTAAGCGTGGTTCGTTGGGAAAAGACCACAAGACCATTCCTGCGTTCGAGAGAATTCCTGTGGCAGGGGGGGCATACCATTCATGCAACCGCAGAAGAGGCACTTGCAGAAACAGAACAGATGCTGAACGTATATGCAGATTTCTGTGAAAAGTCGCTGGCAATGCCAGTTGTCAAGGGCAGAAAGACGGAAAGCGATAAGTTCGCCGGTGCTGTTGCAACCTATGCCATTGAAGCATTGATGCATGATGGAAAGGCGTTGCAGGCTGGTACATCGCATTACTTCGGCGATGGCTTCGCAAAGGCATTTAATATTCAGTTTACCGATAAGAATAACACCTTGCAGTATCCGCATCAGACCAGCTGGGGGGTTACGACCCGTCTGATTGGTGCGATTATCATGACGCACGGTGATAATAACGGTCTGGTATTGCCGCCGGCAGTTGCTCCGATTCAGGTGATCATTGTTCCGGTTGCAATGCATAAGGAAGGCGTTCTGGACAAGGCAAAGGCACTGGAAGCACAGCTGAAAGCAGCTGGCATTCGGGTAAAGGTAGACGATACCGACAATTCTCCGGGATGGAAGTTTGCACAGTATGAAATGAAGGGTGTTCCGGTTCGTCTGGAAATTGGCCCGAAGGATATCGAACAGGATCAGTGCGTATTGGTAACGCGTCACAATCGGGAAAAGACATTCTGCCCGCTGTCACAGCTGGTAGAAACTGTTCAGGAACGGTTGCAGGCAGTTCATGACGGTATGTATGAAAAGGCACTGGAAAACCGGAAGAACCGGACATATGTCTGCAAGAGCATGGAAGAAATTCAGCAGGTTCTGGCAGAAAAAGGCGATGGTTTTGTAGAAGCAATGTGGTGCGGGGAAGAAGCTTGTGAGGACAAGGTAAAGGAAGTAACGGGCGTTGGTTCTCGTTGCATTCCGCTGGAACAGAAGCACCATGCAGATACCTGCGTATGCTGCGGAAAGCCAGCCAAGCATATGGTACTCTGGGCAAAGGCATATTAATATCATCTCGCCGCAGGCGAACTGCGGTCGAGCTGGCTCAGCTCGGCGGAGGGAGATGATTCCCCACAGTGTGGGGAAATGTCCCGAAGGGACAAAAGGGCAAGGCATCCTTTAAAAATGGGGGACAAGCTGTCCCCATTAACAGACGTATGGATTAGATTGTATTGAAATCTAAGAGAGAATCGAAAAATCGCTGTTCGCCATTCTAGAAACATAAAAAATTCTTGTAAACTGTAATCTAAGAAAGATTCATAGGTAATTCGGACAACGCAACCACAGCGAACAGCGAACACAGGCAAAGAGCGAAGCGATTTTGCCGAACTTCTGAATACAGACATAACAAAACACCGTATGGAATCATAAAATCCATACGGTGTTTTTGTTCTCTTATTCTTCTAAATTATCCTGTGAATCTTCTTCAGAATGGGATTCCGACGGCAGGTGAATCGGGCGGTTATACGGATATGCACCGCCACGGTGCTGCATTGGCGGAATCGGAGCAATCTCCGGAGCAGGCTGCTGCTGTGGGAATGGTTCTTCCGGCATTGGCTGCGAAATCGGTGCTTCTTCCAACGGTTCTGCATCTGGAATTGTTTCCGGAGCAAATGTTTCTGGTTCTATCTCTGCATCTTTGTCCGCTTCTGTATCTTCTACAGGTTCTTGCGGTGGGAGATACCGCAGCGAAAGCGTCATGCAAATCATGCCAGCGTAGAAAACCGCTTCATTCATCAGAAAATGCATCCAACGGGTTTGCTTGACGGCATCGGTCAAATAGCCCTCCAGCTGCAATTCCAGCAGGGCATCCTGCAATTGCAACCAAGCCATTGCAAATGGAATCAGAATTGCAATGATTTCCAGCCCTTTCAGCATCCAGATACACCATGGTTTCCAGCGAATCATGAGCAGTAAAATCAGCGGCACTAACATCAGAATCTGATAGAATGGAATCTGGGTCAGCAGTCCAGAACTGCCACTGGCTTGTAAGTCTGACCATCCCTCAATGACACCGCCGTATACATAGCAGACTGCCGGAATGATACACATCCACGGGAAAAACCGCATACCAACCAATCCAACCAGTACCATGAAGCAGCCAGCGGCAAGATATAGCCAGTATTCCAATGTCATATCATAGAGTGGATCACGAAACCGCTGTACCATGCCGATGCAGAGCAGTGCCCCAAATAGTGCCATCAGCAGTGGAAACAGGGAACGGCGAGAAACAGAAACGTGCAAGCGTTCCATGATAAGAAAGCCTCCTTATTTATTCAGTTGCCTGCTGGGAATCCGCAGCAGTTGTATTTTCCTGTAAGATATACCAGAAACCATCGACTTGAATCAGTGTCGGGGAGATAGTTTCTGTCTGTGTGCCCTTGCTGCCCGTGAGGGTGCGTTCTACGCTGAGTGTTACAGCATCTTGAGCGTGTACTTGGTCTTCTCCAATCATCTCATTCATATCATCTGTCCATTCGGTCAGGAAATCCTGTGATTGTTCAGACATACCCTTGATGGCGAATGAAACGGTGACATCATCGCCACACTGCTGTTTCCAAGATGCCATAGTATTGGTGATGGCTTGCTGGTAGGTGGAAATCACATCTTCTTTTGTCTTGTCATAGTGTTCCATATAGTAATTCCAGTAAGCTGGCGGTGCCATAAGGCGGTAGAGGGTATCCGGCTGATTCTGGATGAATGCGGTGTAATATTCCGAGAGAACAGACTGATAGGTTTCGGGTGCTTGGTCAGAATTTTCTGTGTCTGTGCTTGCAGGTGCAGCAGTGGTGGTGGTAACTGCCACATTAGAAGTAGATGATGCTTCTTTGTGTAGAGCATCTGGAAGAACAGCCGCACAGATGCCGCCAGCAGCGATAACAACTGCCACAATGCCGCCGATGAGCAGTCCTTTTTTTTGTATTGCCATTTGTTTGAATCCTTCTTTCTTGATTTTTATATTGGCTGTAAGAAACGAGCCGCAGGCAAATGAAAGTTTTTTGGTGCAGCAATTTTTCAAAAATG
>OGRM01000747.1_pt1 | contig 25763 bp, 18 predicted proteins | sample 1553491 | NCBI WGS metagenome assembly OGRM01 (sample SAMEA2580110, study PRJEB22360) | human gut metagenome | biome: human gut; feature: human-associated habitat; material: faeces | place: Denmark | collected 2008/2010
AGCCCTCGGCGGTGAACCGCTTGAAGAAGGTGTCGGTGTCCCGGCGGCTGCGCACACCGTACACCACCTCGGCACCGTCCAGATACTTTTTCACCATCTCGTCCATGGCGTTGATGTCGTCCTGACCGTCGCAGTCGATGGAGATGGTGATATCGCAGCTGTCGCTGTGCAACGCCTCCATCAGCCCCGCCAGCACGGCGTTCTGGTGGCCGCGGTTGCGGCTCTGGGAAATGCCGATATAGTGCTCGTCCTGTGCGGCAAAGCCTTGGATCAGTTCCCACGTTTTGTCGCGGGAGCCATCGTTGACAAAGAGCACCCGGCTTTTATCGCTGACCAGCCCCTGTGCGGTCAGACTGTGGATCTTTTCCAGAAACATGGGTGCTGTAATGGGCAGCACCTGCTCCTCGTTGTAGCAGGGGATCACGATCCAGAGTACGGGCTTAGACATTGTTTTATCGCTCCTTATTGATAAAAGTAGTCAGAGGGTCACTGCACCATCTGCTGCAAGGCATCCGGCTCCAGCAGCTTGAAGCTGCTGCGGTAGGTGTCGATGAGACCTTCCTTCTGCATGGTGCTCAACTCCCGGGAAAGGGCGCTGCGGTCGCAGTTGAGGTAATCCGCCAGCTGGATGCGGGAGAAGGGGATGCTGAAGGTCAGGCTGTGGGCGCGGGCGGCCTCGCTGAGCAGATAGGCCGCCACCTTGGCGCGTAGGCTTTTCATTACCAGCAGGTCGATGCGGCGGGAGAGGGAAAAATATTTATCGCTGATGGTGCGCACAAGGTTCTGCACCACCCGCTGGTGGGCGGGGCTGCCGTCCGAGAGCAGCAGCCGTTCGTAGGGCAGCAGCAGCACCTCACAGGGGGCGGCAGCCAGCACGGTGACCGGGCTGGACAGGCTGGAGCCTCCCAGCACGTCCCCGAACACCCCGCCCGGCTCTACCTGGGCGATGGGGATGCGCACCCCGCCCGGTGCCGGGCGGTAGGCCTCCAGCTCGCCGGACAGCACGATGCCCCCCCGGGCGGCGGGGCCCCCCCGCCAGCACAAGGGCTTCGCCCTTGCCGTAGCTGCGCACACTGCCCCCCAGCCTGGACAGCAGCGTGCTGAGCTCCGCAGCGGAAAGCCCCGCGAACAGCGTGGTGGTTTGTAACAGCGGCAGATAATTATTCATCGCAACTCCGCAGAGAAAATAGCGTTCTCCGCAGCCTCCTGCAATTACGTTGCGCACGCAACGGTATTTTTACCCCTATTATAGTAAACTGGAACGCGCAAAGCAAATGATTTTGCAAAATTTTTCAAAAAAAGACCGGTTTCCGCTTCCCGTACCGGGGCGTGCCGGGTGTGAAAAGGAGTATTTCATGAAAAAGATCCTGTCCTTACTGCTGGCGTTCAGCCTTGCATTGAGCCTTGCAGCCTGCGGCGGCAGCGCAAGCTCTGCCGCTTCCAGCGCAGCGGTGTCCGAAGCTGCTTCCTCTGCGGCTGCTTCCGAGAAAGAGACCGCAGCGCCGCTGTCTGTTACCGAGCCGCTGCGCATCGCCGGGCTGAAGGGCCCCACCACCATGGGGCTTGTCAACCTGCTCTCGATGGAGCAGGCCGGTACCGCCGCCATGGACTACGATCTGCAGCTTTACGGCGCTGCGGATGAGATCGTGCCGCTGCTCATCAAGGGCGAGCTGGACATGGCTGCTATCCCGGCCAATCTGGCTGCGACCCTGTACCAGAAAACCAGCGGCGGCATTCAGGCCGTGGCGGTGAATACTTTGGGCGTTTTGTATGTGGTGGAGCAGGGCGACACCGTCCACAGCATGGCCGACCTCAAGGGACGCACCATCCTGTCCACCGGCAAGGGCACTACCCCGGAGTATGTGCTGCGCTATCTGCTTACCGCCAACGGCCTTGACCCGGACAAGGATGTGGATATCCAGTATTACAGCGAGGCTACCGAGGTGACCGCCCAGATGGCAACCACGCAGGATGCCATTGCCGTTTTGCCCCAGCCCTATGTGACCGCTGCCGGGCTGAAGGACGACACCCTGCGGGTAGCCCTTGACCTGACCGCCGAGTGGGACAAGGTGGCGGACACCCAGCTGATCACCGGTGTGACCGTGGTGCGCAAGGCCTACGCCGAGGAGCACCCGGACGTGGTAGCCGCCTTTCTGGCAGACTACGCCCAGAGCGTGAACGCCGCCAACACCGATCTGGACGGCACCGCCGCCCTGTGCGAGGAGCAGGGGGTGGTGGCAAAAGCCGCCATTGCCAAAAAGGCACTGCCCAACTGCAACATCGTCTGCCTGACCGGCGAGGAACTGAAGGCGGACGTCTCCGGTTACCTGCAGGTGCTCTACGATGCCGACCCCGCCGCCGTGGGCGGCACGTTGCCCGGCGAGGACTTCTACTGGACAGCCCAGTAACAGCCTGAAAAAAGCATTCCATCTCCCGCCGCTCTGCCGTGGTACGCAGCGCGGCGGTTTTTGTTTCCCGGTTGCAATTCCGCTGCAAAAGTTCTACAATAGAGTCACATTATAGAATATGGAGGGAAAACCTATGGCTTGCACTACCATTCTGGTCGGCAAAGCAGCATCGTACGATGGCTCTACCATGATCGCCCGCAACGATGACTCCGGCTCCGGCCATTTCACCGCTAAAAAATTTACCGTGATCCACCCGGAGGAGCTGCCCAAGACCTACCGCAGCGTCCTCTCCCATGTGGAGATCCCCCTGCCGGAGGGCGCACTGCGGTTTACCGCCATGCCCAACGCCGTGGAGGGCAAGGGTATCTGGGCAGCTTCCGGCGTCAACGCCGCCAATGTGGGCATGACCGCCACCGAGACCATCACCTCCAACCCCCGCGTGCTGGGCGCAGACCCGCTGGTGGAGTATCAGCCTGCCAAGGGCGAAAAGCCCGAGGTGCCCGGCGGTATTGGCGAGGAGGATATCGTCTATCTGGTGCTGCCCTATATCCACTCTGCCCGTGAGGGCGTGCTGCGTCTGGGCAGTCTGCTGGAGCAGTACGGTACTTACGAGATGAACGGCATCGCTTTTCAGGATGTAAACGAGATCTGGTGGCTGGAGACCATCGGCGGTCACCACTGGATCGCACGCCGCGTGCCGGACGATGTGTATGTGGTCATGCCCAACCAACTGGGCATCGACACCTTTGATCTGGAAGATGCCTTCGGCGCACAGGAAAATTACCTCTGCTCTGCCGACCTGCGGGAGTTCGTTGCCAAGAATCACCTCGACCTCTCTTTGGACGGCGCACTGAACCCCCGGGACGCCTTTGGCAGTCATGATGACGCCGACCACGTTTACAACACCCCCCGCGCATGGTATATGCTGCGCTACCTCAACCCCCGCACATGGGTGTGGGAGGGTGCCGACGCCGACTACACCCCCATGTCCGACGACCTGCCGTGGTGCATGGTGCCGGAGCGCAAGGTGACCCCGGAGGACATCAAGTATATGCTGTCCAGCCACTATCAGGGCACCCCCTACGACCCCTACCTGAGCTATGGCGACAAGTCCGCAAAGGGGGCATACCGCTCTATCGGCATCAATCGCAACGACTTTATGGCACTGTTGCAGATGCGTCCCGACCAGCCGGAGGAATCCCGCGCTGTGGAGTGGGTGGCCTATGCCTCCAACGCCTTCAACACCATGGTGCCCTTCTACGCCAACGTGGAGCGTACCCCGGAGTATCTGGCCAACACCACCGGCACCGTGTCCACCGATAACTTCTACTGGACCAGCCGTCTGATTGCCGCCATGGCAGACGCCTCCTATAATAAATCCCTCTTCCACCTCGAGCGCTACGAGGAGGCCGTGCTCTCCGCTGCCCGCGCACTGGTGAACGGGTACGATGCAAAGCTTGCCGCCGAGCCGGACGCCGCAAGCCGCGCCGCCCTGCGGGAGGAAGCCAACACCGCCATTGCCGCCATGCTGCAGGAGAAGGCCGCCGACACGCTGGATAAAGTTCTGTTTGAACTGAGCAGCCAGATGAAGAACGCCTACTCCCGCTCGGATGCCTGATGTAAACCAGCCGGAGCACCAAAACCGGTCGCGACCGGTCACAAAAACGCAGAAAAGACCACCGCATACACAAGTGCGGTGGTCTTTTTTGGCGCAAAAGCGCTCTTGTATCCCAGATGTTGGCAACGGTGCACAAAAATTGAAGAGATTTTTTGTGCGCGAAAACGCTCGAAAGTGATTGATTTTGACTGTTTTTTTGCTATAATAAAGCTACAGACAGCCAAAACACGCCAAGACCGTGCAAAACCGGTCAGGCGTGGGAAGGAAAGAAGGGAAAAGACACCATGCTGGCGGAGGAACGTTTTGCGCTGATCCTAGAGCAGCTGAACGAGCAGCGCACCGTGACGGTGCAGCAGCTGTGTGAGGCGCTGCACACCAGCGAATCCACGATCCGGCGTGACCTGACCGAGTTGGACCGGCAGGGCAGGCTGACCAAGGTACACGGAGGGGCCACCCTGCCGGACAGCCGCTTTCTGGCAGACGAACCCCCCATGGAAGCAAAGGAAACGCTGGCGGTGGAGCAGAAGCGCAGCATCGCGCAGGCGGCGGCAAAGCTCATCAACGCCGATGATTTTGTGTTCATCGATGCAGGCACCACCACGCTGGAGCTGGTGCGGGCGTTGACGGGTGTGGCGCTCAAAGCCACCTATGTGACCAATGGCGTGGCGCACGCCCGGCTGCTGGCGCAGAAGGGTTGTCGGGTGTATCTTCCCGGCGGGCTGCTGCGCCCCCAGACCGAAGCCATCGTGGGCGCTCCGGCGGTCAGCAGCATCCAGCAGTATAACTTCACCAAAGCATTCATGGGTGCCAACGGCGTGGCGCTGGAGGCGGGCTTTACCACCCCGGACCCCGAGGAAGCAGCGGTAAAGGCCGCTGCCGTCCGCCGCGCCCGGGAAAGCTGGTTCCTTGTGGATGACGCCAAATTTGCTAAAATTTACCCGGCGGTCATCACGGACCTGCACGGCGGTGCCATCCTGACCAACCGCTGCCCGAACCCGAAATATAAGCAGTATACGTTCGTAAAGGAGGCAGAAGCATGATCTACACCGTTACTTTTAACCCGGCTATTGATTACGTTGTGCGTCTGGACGCACCGCTGGAGGTGGGTGAAGTGAACCGCGCCCAAGGCGAGGATTGCGTGCTGGGCGGCAAGGGCATCAACGTGTCCGGCGTGCTGGCGCAGCTGGGCTGCGAGAGCGTGGCACTGGGCTTTGTGGCCGGGGAGACCGGCGCATGGCTGGAGCGCGGTCTGGCGGCACAGGGGCTCAAGACCGACTTTGTGCATCTGGAAAACGGCATGACCCGCATCAACGTCAAGATCAAGGCCGGGCAGGAGACTGAGCTGAACGGCGCAGGCCCCAGCATCCCGGAAAGCGCCATGCAGCAGCTGGAAGCCCAGCTGGACACCCTGCAGCCTGACGACATCCTCGTTCTGGCAGGCAGCATCCCCAAGAGCCTTTCCCAGAGCACCTACGAGCGGCTGCTGGCAGGGCTGGAGGGCCACGGCGTGCGGGCCGTGGTGGATGCCACCCAGGATCTGCTGGTCAACGTCCTCCCCTATCACCCCTTCCTGATCAAGCCCAACAATCACGAGCTGGGCGAGATCGTGGGCCGGGAGCTGAAAACGGACGAAGAGATCACCGCCGCCGCCCGCGCCCTGCAGGAAAAGGGTGCCCGGAACGTACTGGTGAGCATGGCCGGAAACGGCGCTCTGCTGGTGGATGAGCACGGCGAGGTGCACCGCATCGGCTGCCCCAAGGGCAAGGTCGTGAACAGCGTGGGCGCAGGCGACAGCATGGTGGCCGGTTTTGTGGCAGGTTATCTGCAAAGCGGCAGCTATGAGCAGGCCCTCAGGCTGGGCACCGCCTGCGGCAGTGCCACCGCGTTCAGCCTTGGGCTGGCAACGAAAGAAAAAATCGAAGAATTGTTTGGTCAAATTTAAGGCAGCTCACCCTCTCCGTCATTGCTGACGCAATGCCACCTCCCCCAAAGTGGGAGGTCTTGACAGTCATTGCTATGTTGATGGTTTTGCCAAGGGCTCTCCCTTCGGGAGAGCTGGACGCGAAGCGGCCTGAGAGGGTGAGGACGCTACGATAGAAAGGAGAACCCTTATGCGCATTACGGAATTATTCACCGCAAAGTCCATCGAGCTGGATTCTGCGGCCTCCAACCGGGACGAGATCCTCTCCCGGCTGGTAGAACTGCAGGCCACCCACGGCAACATCACCGACACAGAAGCCTACAAGAAGGCACTCTACGCCCGGGAGGATGAGGCCTCCACCTACGTGGACAACGGCATCACCGTTCCCCACGCCAAGACGAATGTGGTCACCCGGCCCAGCCTGGCCGCCCTGCGTCTGAGCACCCCGGTGCAGTACAACGCCGAGGATGACGGCAAGACCGACCTGCTCTTTGCCATTGCAGCCCCCGAAAACGGCAGCCTGCATGTGGATATGCTGGCCCGCATGATGCAGATGCTGATGAACGAGGACTTTGTGGAAAAGCTGAAGGCCGCCAGGACCCCCGCCGAATTCCTTGCCCTCATCGACGCACAGGAGGAGGCACAGTTCGGTGAAGAGAGCTTCACCCAGCAGGCCATCCCCCAGAGCGGCTACCGCATTCTGGCCGTGACCGCCTGCCCCAACGGCATTGCCCACACCTACATGGCCGCCGAGGCGCTGGCCAAGGCCGGTGACAAGCTGGGCCTGCCCACCAAGGTGGAGACCAACGGCTCCGATGGTGCCAAGAACGTGCTGACCCGCGCCGAGATCGCAGCCTGTGACGGCATCATCGTGGCTGCAGACAAAAATGTGGAGACCGCCCGCTTTGACGGCAAGCCCGTGCTGTTTGCCCGGGTGGATGACGGCATCCACAAGCCCGAGGAGCTGCTGAAAAAGGTAGCCCACGGTGAAGTTCCCGTGTATCACGCCAAGGGCGGTGCCGCTGCTGCCGAGGAGGAGACCTCCGGCGACAGCTTTGGCCGCAAGGTGTACAAGGACCTGATGAACGGCGTGTCTCACATGCTGCCCTTTGTGGTGGGCGGCGGCATTATGATCGCGCTGGCCTTCCTGCTGGACGATTACACCATCGACCCCTCCAACTTCGGCATGAACACCCCCATCGCCGCCTTCTTCAAGACGGTGGGCAATGCAGCCTTCGGCTATATGCTGCCCATTCTGGCAGGCTTCATCGCCATGTCCATCGCCGACCGTCCCGGCCTGGCCGTGGGCTTTGCGGGCGGCGTGCTGGCCATGAACGGCACCAACTTTGCAGGCCTTGCCAATGGTGAGACCACCGGCATCTCCGGCGGCTTCCTGGCCGCTCTGCTGGCCGGTTTCGTGGCCGGTTATGTGGTCGAGTTCCTGAAGAAGATCACCGAAAAGCTCCCCGCCAGCCTGAACGGCATCCGCCCCATGCTGATCTACCCGCTGGGCGGCATCCTCATCATCGGTGCCGTGATGTGCGGCATCAACCCTGTCATGGGCATGATCAACACCGCCATGACCAACTGCCTCAACGCCATGGGCGGCACCTCCAAAGTCCTGCTGGGTGCCATCGTTGCCGGTATGATGAGCATTGACATGGGCGGCCCCTTCAACAAGGCTGCCTACGTCTTTGGCACTGCCGCACTGGCCTCCGGCAACTACGAGGTCATGGCTGCTGTCATGGTGGGCGGCATGGTTCCTCCCATCGCGATTGCCCTCTCCACCACCTTCTGCCCCAAGAAGTGGACTCCCGATGAGCGCCGCAACGGCATTGTGAACTACGTCATGGGCCTGTGTTTCGTCACCGAGGGTGCCATCCCCTACGCCGCCGCCGACCCGTTGCGCGTCCTGCCCAGCTGTGTGGCCGGTGCCGCGCTGGCCGGTGCCCTCTCCATGACCTTCGGCTGCGCCCTGCGCGCTCCCCACGGCGGCATCTTCGTGTTCCCCGTGGTCGATCATGCCCTGCTCTACTGCGTGGCTCTGGCCGCTGGCAGCGTGGTGGGTGCCGTGATCCTGAGTCTGCTCAAGAAGAACCGCACCGACGCTGCCTGATCTGCCATTCTCCTTTTTCATTCACCATATAGAAAGGGCCCGTCTGCGCGCACCAAAATGCGGCAGGCGGGCCCTTTCGTGCTTATCCCTTGATGATCCGGAGCAGGGGCTTGTCCAGCTGAATGGTGCGGTTCCAGGGGTTCAGGATGATGCCCTGGATCTCCGGCACCTGCAGTGCGGCATCCAACAGCTTTTCAAGCTCCACCAGAAAGGTGGACTGCACCGCTTCCGCCCCCTTCATCTCCTCTTCAAAGCTGGTAAAGGCATACCACCAGCTGGCCCCATCGGCCGTGCGGAGGGCCCGCAGCTGCATCTGCTCACTGGCCGGGTTCGGCTCCACCGCCACCACGACCTGTCCGTTTTCCCGCATCCGCCGCCGGATCACGGTCAGGGTATGCGCCAGCTGCTCCTGCGTGGGCTCCTGCTGTAACTGGCAGACTGCCTGTTCGATCTTTTCGTTGCCGTTCAGGCCCTCGTCCTTCTTCTGCGCCATAAGCTCTCCCATTCTTTTGTTGTATTTTATGCTTGTATTATATCCGGACTTTACGAAAAATGGAAGCGCCGGCCAGAGATTCTTTCTTTTTTCGTCTGCTTTCGGGTGTTTTTTCAAAAATCAGTAGCCCCCGCCCCGAAAAAGTGTTACAATATTTTCGTCTGGTATCATTTCAGAAACGACAGGACGCGCCGCTTTTCCGTGAGCCGTTTTTGTCGGAATGGGAGAGATAAGGTAATGAAACGAATCCTTCGTTCTGCCGTCAGTCTGCTGCTGTGCGCCGCTGTGGCGCTGGGCGGCACTGCCTGCGGCCGAAGCAAGCTGCCCACCACCATCACGATCTGGACCTACTACAACGGCGACCAGCTGGAATGCTTCAACCAGCTGGTGGAGCAGTTCAACTCCACCGTGGGCAAAGAGAAGAACATCCGGGTCGAAAGCTCCAGTCAGGGCAGCGTGAACGACCTGGAGACCAGCGTGCTGGCCGCCGCCGAGGGCAAGGTGGGTGCCGAGAAGCTGCCCAACATCGTCTCCTCCTACGCAGACACCGCCTTTACGCTGGATCAGATGGGCCTTGCCGTTGACCTGAGCCCCTACCTGACCGAAAAAGAGAAGTCTGCCTATATCGCCGGGTTTCTCGAAGAGGGTGACCTGATGAACAACGGGGAGCTCAAGGTCTTTCCCATAGCAAAGTCCACCGAGCTGCTCTACCTGAACGTCACCGACTTTGTCCCCTTTGCCAAGGCCACGGGCGTGACCTATGCGGATCTTTCCACTGTGGAGGGGCTGAACGAGGCCGCACACAAATACTACGACTGGACCGATGCCCAGACGGCTGCGCCCAACGACGGCAAGGCCCTGTATGGCCGCGACGCGCTGACCAATTACCTGCTCTGCGGCGCACAGGAACTGGGTACGACCATCTTTGATGCCGAGAACGGCGTGATGACCCTGCACTTTGACAAGCCGACCCTCCGCAAGCTGTGGGATAACTACTATGTCCCCTACATCAAGGGCTGGTGCAGTGCCAGCGGCAAGTTCCGCAGCGACGATATCAAGACCGGCAGCCTGCTGGCCTATGTCGGTTCCTCCTCCAGCGCTTCCTTCTTCCCCACCCAGGTGCTGACCAGCGACACCGAGAGCCACGGCATCGAGATGGCCGCGCTGCCCTGCCCCAGCTTTGCAGGCTGTGAGCCGGTGGCCGTCCAGCAGGGGGCCGGCATGGTAGTCATCCCGGGCACCGAGGACGAGATCAGCGCCTGCGTTGCCTTCCTGAAATGGTTCACCCAGCCGGAAAACAACCTGCAGTTCTCGGTGCAGTCCGGCTATATGCCCGTGACCTATGCCGCCAACAGCATGTCCGCCCTTGAGAACAGCGGTCTGACGGTCTCCGAGAGTATCCACAAAGTGCTGAGCCTGTCCATTGATGCCATCGATCGCAGCAAGCTCTACACCACCCATGCCTTCCCGGATGCCCTGCGCGCCCGCAATACCCTGCAGTACGCCCTGGAGGACCGTGTCACTGCCGACCGTGCCACGGTGCTGGAGCGGCTGGCTGCCGGGCAGACCCCCGAGGAAGCCGAAGCCGAGTTCCTGACCGATGCCTATTTTGATGCCTGGTACGACCAGACTCTGGCCGCTCTCAGCGCCTTTGCGGGCTGAGATGCCCTTGGAACAACCACAAAAGGAGAGACCCTCAGATGCAGAACCGCAAGCCGCACAGCCAGAAGGCCCCTCAGACGGGCCATTCTATCTTCGGCACCATCCTTTTCTCCCTGCTGGCTGTGCTGGCGGTGGAGTTCCTGCTGCTGATCTTTGCCGTCCACGTCACCCGGCTTGGCCCCCAGCTGAACCAGAACGCCGAGGATATCCTTGCCATGCAGGTGGACAACCGCAGCCGGTATCTTCAGTCCATCTTCCATGATGCGCAGGAGCTGACCAGCCTTTCCGATACCATCAATGGCCTGACCCAGCAGCTTTTGGACGAGGGAGAGATCAGCCTGAGCACGCTGGACAGCAGCAGCGACGCGGCCTATCCCCTGCTGGAAGCCGCCGCGCCGGAGCTCATCAGCACCCTGCGCATCAAGTCGGTGACCGGCGTGTTCCTTATCCTGAACACCCATGATCTGGACAAGCGGAAGCAGGACAGCCTCATGCCCGCCATCTACCTGCGGGATCTCGACCCGGATGCCGCTCCCTCCCAGCGCAACGCCGACCTGACCTTTGTGCGGGCACCGGCCCAGCTGGTGCAGTCCCTCTCCATTGCCACGGACAACAGCTGGTCCCCCACCATCCGCTACCGGGCACTGGGAAACCGGGGCTTCCTTTATCCCCCTTTCCAGGCCGCCTATAAAGACGGAGCCAGCCTTGCCGCCTCCGATTATGGCCACTGGACCTCACAATCCTATCTGGTACCCGGGGACACCCACGAGGCCATTGCCTACAGCCAGCCCCTGATCCTGCCGGACGGCACCGTTTACGGCGTGATCGGCGTGGAACTGCTGGCCGACTACCTGTGGGAGAACCTGCCCTGCTCTGAGCTGCAGAACAACGGCACCTATTTTCTTGCCGTGACCGATACGGAGGAGCTCTCTGCCTCTGAACTGCAGCTGCGTCCGGTGCTCCGTTCCCACTGCGACGGGCAGCCGGGTTCTGCGGACGAAAGCCTTACGCTGCGCCTCCACAGTGCCCATACCCACCGCTACCTCTTCAGCAATGCCCTCTACATTGCTTCGGTCTCCCCCTTGAACCTCTACAGCCGGAACGCCCCTTTCTCGGGCAAGCACTGGCTTCTCGTGGGCTCCGTTCCCGCGGTGCAGCTCTTTGCTTTCGCCCAGCGGCTGAAGCAGCTGTTCTCCTTCATCATGCTGATCACGCTGGCCGTTGGCTTTGTTTGCAGCTGGCTGATCAGCAGGCGGCTGGCCCGGCCCGTTGCCAAGCTCTCGGCCGAGGTAGCCGCTGCCGAAGCGGATTCCTCCGCCATCCCGCATCTTTCCACCACCGGCATCCGGGAGCTGGATCAGTTCTCCTCTGCCTTTACCCAGCTGAGCAAAGACGTGCTGGACTCCTCCACCCGCTTTTTGCGCATTATGAAATTGGCCAGCGCGGAGCTGGGCGGCTATGAGCTGCGCGATGACAGTGTTTATGTGACTGATAACTTCTTCTCCATGCTGGGCCTTGCACAGGAGCAGCCAGATCCGCTCACGCCAAAGGCTTTCCGCGCCCTGATGGGCACACTGGAGCAGCGGTGGTTCTACCGCCTGTCCCCGGCCAATAACAAGGTCTTTGCCATCCCCCAGCCTGACGGCAGCACCCACTACATCACCCTGCGTGTCACCCATATCCTGGGCGAAGGTGCCTCCGAGGTGGGTCTGGCTGAGGATATGACCACCACGGTGCTGGAGCAGCAGCGCATTGAGCACGAGCGCGATTACGACACCCTGACCGGCCTGTACCGCCGCCGTGCCTTTGACCGCGCCTGTGACGCGCTGTTCCAGCAGCCCGAAAAGCTGGGCTGTGCCGCCCTGCTGATGATGGATCTGGACAACCTCAAGCAGATCAACGACACCTACGGCCACGACTGGGGCGACCAATACATCCGCCAGACCGGCCAGTGCTTTGCGGCCAATACGCCCGCCAACACCATCTGCTCCCGCCTTTCAGGCGATGAATTCCTGATCTTCTTCTATGGCTATCAGGATCAGGCACAGCTCCGCACCCAGCTGGAGCTGCTGAGTGCCGCCCTGCAGCGCAGCGTGTCCATCCTGCCCAACGGCAAGCAGCTGCACATCAGCATCTCGGGCGGCATTGCCTGGTACCCCACGGACGGCCACGACCTGCTCACCCTGAAAAAATATGCCGACTTTGCCATGTATCAGGTCAAGCATTCCCACAAGGGCCGCATGTGTGATTTTGATATCGGCAGCTACCATCAGGAGGCATACGCCGCCCAGACCCAGCAGGACTTTGAGCTCCTGCTGCAGGAGGAGCTGGTGTCCTACCACTTCCAGCCCATCTACTCTGCCCGCAGCGGCCGGGTCGCAGCCTACGAGGCCCTCATGCGGGTGGATCTGCCTACCCTGCACTCCCCCGCTCAGGTCATGCAGCTGGCCCATGAGACAGGCCGCCTGTATGAGATCGAACGGATCACTGTGTTCCATTCCAGCGAGATCTTCCAGCGCATGCAGGCACAGGGCCTGCTCCAGAGCGATGCCCTGCTCTTCATCAACTCCATCGCCAATGTGAGCCTGACGGTTGAGGATGTGGAGGAATATGCTCAGCGCTACCCCGAGCTGCTCAAGCGACTGGTGGTGGAGATCACCGAACAGGAAGATCTGGACCGCGCATGTCTGGAACGGAAGCGGAACGTTCCGGGCTTCTCCGGCTCCTTTGCGCTGGATGACTACGGCAGCGGCTACAGCAACGAGCTGAACCTGCTGGAGCTCTCGCCCCGGTACATCAAGATCGACATTTCCATTGTGCGCGGGATCGACACCGACCGTGATAAGCAGCAGATCGTCTCCAACATTGTGGCTTACGCCCACGCCCGCAGTATGCAGCTCATCGCCGAGGGCATTGAGACCGAGGCCCAGCTGCGCACCGTCATCGGTCTGGGTGTGGATCTGCTGCAGGGCTACTACCTCAGCCGCCCCGCCGCAGTGCCCGCCCCCATTGCACCGGCAGCGCAGGCGGTGATCGACCAGCTCGAACACCAGCGGTTCAATCCTCTCGGTTTATGATCTTTCCGGCTCCCCTGCAGGGGAGCCTTTTGTGACCCCATTCAGAGAAAGGAGACACGATGAACCACGAATCCAGTTCCGCTCTCCCCGCCGCCATCCGGGTGCGGGGCGCGCGGGTGCACAACCTGAAGAACATCGACGTAGATGTGCCGCTCCACAAGATCGTCGGCATTGCGGGCGTGTCCGGTTCCGGCAAGTCCTCGCTGGCGCTGGGTGTCCTCTACGCCGAGGGCTCCCGCCGCTATCTGGAGGCCCTTTCCACCTATACCCGCCGCCGGATGACCCAGGCCGAAAAGGCACAGGTGGACGAGATCCGCTATGTTCCCGCCGCACTGGCCCTCCACCAGCGGCCCGGCGTGCCCGGAATGCGCTCCACCTTTGGCACCATGACCGAGCTTTTGAACAGCCTGCGTCTGATGTTCTCCCGGCTCTCCCACTACCCCTGCCCCAGCTGCGGCTGCATGGTGCCGCCCAGCCTGAACATTGCGGCCGAGATCCCGCTCTACTGCCCCCGGTGCGGCGCGCAGGTGCCGGTGCTGGGCGCGGAGCAGTTTGCCTTTAACAGCACCGGGGCCTGCCCAGACTGCGAGGGCACCGGCATCGTGCGGGTGGTGGACGAATCCACTCTGGTGCCGGACGAGAGCCTTTCCATCAACGAGGGCGCAGTGCTGCCCTGGCAGACCCTGATGTGGTCGCTGATGAAGGAGATCGCCGAAAAGATGGGCGTGCGCACCAACGTTCCCTTCCGGGAGCTGACCCCGGAAGAGCGCGACATGGTGTTCCACGGCCCCGCCAAAAAAGTGCACCTGCTCTACCAGAACAGCAAGACCGGCGCGGCCGGCGAAATGGATTTCACCTACTTCAACGCCGTTTATACCGTGGAGAACGCTCTTGCCAAGGTGACGGATGAAAAGGGCATGAAGCGGGTGGAGCGGTTCCTGAAGCAGGGCCCCTGCCCCGCGTGCGGCGGCTCCCGCCTGAACGCCGCGGCCCGGGCTCCCCGGCTGCGGGGCATCGGGCTGGCCGATGCCTGCCGCATGACGCTGGACACGCTGGTACAGTGGGTGGAAGGGGTGCCCGCCTCCCTGCCCGTGGAGATGCGCCCCATGGCTGAGAGCATCTGCGAGTCCTTTCAGGCCACCGCTGCCCGCCTGCTGGATCTGGGGCTGGGCTACCTCTCCCTTGACCGGGAGGCCGCCACCCTTTCCACAGGGGAGCGCCAGCGGGTGCAGCTGGCCCGCTCGGTGCGCAACCGCACCACCGGCGTGCTCTATGTGCTGGACGAGCCCTCCATCGGCCTGCACCCCTCCAACATCGAGGGCCTGCGGGGCGTGATGCACGATCTGATCGCGGACGGCAACTCCATCGTGCTGGTGGATCACGACACTGAGATCCTGCGGGATGCCGATTGGCTCATTGAGATGGGCCCCGGTGCCGGTGAAAACGGCGGCACTATCCTGACACAGGGCACTGTGGAGCAGGTGGCCCAAAGCCCGGCTTCCCGCATCGGGCCCTTCCTTGCCGACCTGCACACCCTCTCGGCCCGCACCCGCACCCCGGAGGCGGAGCTCTTTGCGCTGGGCACCATCACCCTGCGCACCCGGGCCATCCACACCGTCAAGCCGCTGGAAGTCCGGCTGCCCAAGGGGCGGCTCATTGCGGTGACCGGCGTGTCCGGTTCCGGCAAGACCACGCTGGTGCTGGAAAGCCTGATCCCCGCGCTGGAGGCCGCCGCCAAGGGCGAAGCTCTGCCCGCCCATGTGGAAAGCATCACTGCACCGGGCATTGCGCAGGTCAAGCTCATTGACGCAACGCCCATCGGCATCAACGTGCGGTCCACGGTGGCCACCTATGCCAATGTCCACGATGAGCTGCGCAAGATCTACGCCCGCTCTCCCCTTGCCAGGGAGAAGGGCTACAAGGCGGGCGATTTTTCCTACAACACGGGCCGCCTGCGCTGCCCCGGCTGCGACGGCACCGGCACCATCAGCCTGGACATCCAGTTCCTGCCGGATGTGGAGATCACCTGCCCGGACTGCGGCGGCTCCCGCTACCAGAAGGATGCTGCCGCCCTCTACCGCACCCGGAAGGACGGCACCCAGGCCGAGAGCCTGCCCCGCCTGATGGAGATGAGCGTGGACGAAGCCCTTGCCGCCTGTTCCGACCTCAAGCTGGTGGCCAGCCGGCTGCAGACCCTTTCCAGCCTGGGGCTGGGCTACCTGACTCTGGGCGAGGCCACCCCCAGCCTTTCGGGCGGGGAGGCCCAGCGGCTCAAGCTCGCCAGCGAGATGGGCAAAGGGCAGGCTGACACCGTGTTTGTATTCGACGAGCCCACCATCGGGCTGCACCCGCTGGATGTGCGCACTCTGCTGGGCGTGTTCCAGCGCCTCATCGACAGCGGGGCCACTGTGGTGGTCATTGAGCACGATCTGGATGTGATCCGCAACGCCGACTATCTCGTGGACCTTGGCCCCGGCGGCGGCGAGAGCGGCGGACGCATCGTGGCCTGCGGCACACCGGAGCAGGTGGCCGCCGATCCCGCCAGCATCACCGGAAAATATCTGCACCTGTAACCAAAAGAGGGACCCCGCCCAACGGCGAGGTCCCTCTGACATTTTATAACAAATTTTAGGTATCCTGCAGCTCCCCGCGGCTGGCAGCCTTGAGGTAAGCAAAGATGAAGCCGTCCAGATCACCATCCATCACGGCATCGACATTGCCGGTCTCGTAGTTGGTGCGGTGATCCTTGACCATGGTGTAGGGCATGAACACATAGCTGCGGATCTGGTGGCCCCAGGCGATCTCATTCTGCACGCCCTTGATGTCGTCGATCTTGTCCATGTGCTGCTGCTTTGCGATCTGATAGAGCTTTGCCTTCAGCATTTCCATGGCGTAGTCACGGTTCTGGAACTGGCTGCGCTGGGTCTGGCAGCTGACCACGACGCCGGTGGGCTTGTGGATCAGACGGACAGCGGAAGAGGTCTTGTTGATGTGCTGGCCGCCTGCACCGGAGGAGCGGAACACCTGCATCTCGATGTCCTCGGGGCGGATGTCCACCTGAATGGTGTTGTCCAGCTCAGGCATCACTTCCAGAGAAGCAAAGCTGGTCTGGCGGCGGGCGTTTGCATCAAAGGGAGACACGCGGACCAGACGGTGCACGCCGTTCTCGCTCTTGAGCAGACCGTAGGCGTTGGGGCCCTTGACCATCATGGAAGCGCTCTTCATGCCGGCCTCATCGCCGTCCTGATAATCCAGCACCTCCACGGTCATGCCGTGTGCCTGTGCCCACTTGTTGTACATGCGGTAGAGCATCTCGGCCCAGTCCTGCGCCTCGGTGCCGCCGGTACCGGCGTGGAAGGTCAGGATGGCGTTGCTGTGGTCGTACTCACCGTTCAGCATGGTCATCAGCTGCAGCTCGTCCACAGCCTTGCCCACAGCGTTCACGGCTTCCTCTGCCTCGGGCACCATATCGGGGTCGTACTCCTCGTCCAGCATCACCAGCATGGTCTCGGCATCATCGTACAGGCCCTGCAGCTTTTCAAAGCGGTTCAGCTTGCCCTTCAGGTCGCCCACTTCATCAAAGACCTTCTTGCTCAGCTCAGCGTCATCGTAAAAGCCGGGGCGGCTCATGGTGTGCTCCAGCTCCTGCACACGCTTGCGGGAAGCGTCGATGGCCAGCGCTTCCTCCAGGTCCTTCACAGCGGTGCCGTAATCGGCCAGCTGCACTTTCAGTTCGTCAGTAGTAATCATATTTTAAGAATCCCTCAAAAGATACAGTTTATACACAGATACTTCATTAGTATACCCAGAATCCATGATAAAGTAAAGAGGAAAAATACTCAACCTACTGGAATTTTGAAGATTTTTGCCTTTTCTTTTCTCTTTTAAGGGAGTATAATAAGTTCAACTAGCATACCGGGAGGATCTTATGCCCAAATATTATGGCTGCCCCTGTGAGGGCTGCGGCAAGCCGCTGACACTGCAGGACGATATCGTTGTCTGCCCCGACTGCGGCGCGCCTTATCACCGCGATTGTTATGAAAAGCTCGGCCGCTGCATCCATGCCCCGGCCCACGCCGCCGGATACGAGTGGAAGTTCCCTTATCAGGAAAGTGAGCTGTGCACCTGCCCTGCCTGCGGCGAGCGCACCCTGCGCAGTGAATCTGTCTGCCGCTGCTGCGGTGCGACCCTGCCCCCGGAGGGGGCAGAGGAGCCCGCAGACCGTGCCGATTCGGATGAGCACAGTGAGGAGTTTGATTACTCCACCTTTTACCGCCAGTTCCAGGAGACCGGAGCCCCGCAGGTAGACCCGCTGCGCCAGACCTATCAGGCGGCTTTTGGCAAGGAAGAGGTCATGGACGGCATTCCCTGCAAGGACTGGGCGGATTTCATCGGCCCGGCTTCCCCTGCCTACCTGAGCGCCTACTGCCGGATGCAGCTGTCCCACACCAAGACCTCCATGAGCTTCTCGGCCATGCTGTTCGGCCCGTTCTATTTCTTCTACCGCAAGGCGTGGAAGCCCGCGTTCGCCTTTCTGGCCGCCGAGCTGGTGCTGGCCCTGCCCACCTTCATTGACCTTTTGCAGATCACGGACAGCAGCCTGGCCCCGGGGCTTTCCACCTCCACCCTGCTCACCCTTTCCCGGGTCTGCTCGGTGCTCAGCTTCCTGCTGATGATCGTGCGCGGCCTGTATGGCAAGTGGCTCTACCGCCAGAGTGCCGCCGAGAAGATCCGCCGCATCCGTGCGGAGTTCCCGGACGCGGCACAGCGCAAAGCCGTGCTCTGCGCTCAGGGCGGCACCAGCTGGGCCGCCGTGCTCGGCTGTCTGGTCCTGCTCATGGTCATTGGCAGCGCGTTCACCCTGCTGCTGGGTCCCAATGTGGATGCCCTGATCCATCTGGTCTACGGCTGAGCGTTCAGCCTGAAATGATATGATGAAGGAGTTCCGAACCATGAAAAAAGTTACGAAGGCTGTCATCCCTGCCGCCGGTCTGGGCACCCGTGTGCTGCCCGCCACCAAGGCCATGCCCAAGGGGATGCTCCCCATCGTGGATAAGCCCGCCATCCAGTATCTGGTGGAGGAAGCTGTCAAGTCCGGCATCACGGACATTCTGATCATTCTGGGCCGCAACCAGAGCATCATCGAGGATCACTTTGACCGCAGCCCCGAGCTGGAAGAAAAGCTGGCCGCCCCCGGCAAGGAAAAAATGCTGGAGGAGTGCCTGGGCATCTCGAACCTTGCCAACATCTTCTTTGTGCGCCAGAAGCAGACGCTGGGCCTGGGCCACGCCGTGAGCATGGCAAAGGCCTTTACTGGTGACGATCCGTTCGTGGTCATCTACGGCGACGACGTGATCTGGGGCGAGGACCCTGTCTGCGCCCAGCTCATCCGCGCCTATGAGGAGTTCGGCCGCCCGGCTGCCGGTGTCTCCGCTGTGCCCTGGGCCGATGTGAGCCGCTACTGCAGCCTGAAGACCACCCCCATCCACGACAACTATTTCTTTGTGGATGACATGATCGAGAAGCCCAAGAAGGGCCAGGAGTTCAGCAACTACTCCATTCTGGGCCGTGTGCTGCTGACCCCTGAGATCTACGATATCCTCGCCCACACCAAACCCGGTGCAGGCGGCGAGATCCAGCTGACCGATGCCATGGCCGAGTATGCCCGCAACTGCGGCGGCATGACCGCTGTGGAGTTCACCGGCACCCACTACGACATGGGCAACAAGCTCCGCGTGGTGGAGGCTCAGGTGGAGCTGGCATTGCAGCACCCCGAGATCGGCGAGGCTTTCCGCGCCTACCTGAAGGAGTTCTGCAAGACCCTGTAACTGTCATTTTCCTTTCCATGACCCAAGACCGCTCTGCCGCCGGGCAGGGCGGTCTTTTGCTGCAATAACCTTGGCAAGGAATTGGTTGATACAAAACAGTTCCCGCGGTATACTGGATGTGAATGTTTTTTATGTAAAGATCGTGTCAAAGAGAAAGCGAGGTTCTTTCATGGCAAATGCCGACCGCAGCGCGGAGCAGTTCCGCAAAATGACGGAAACCCCCATCCCGAAATTGATCCTGAGTCTGGCGGCTCCCACGATATTGAGCATGCTCATCACCAGCATCTACAATCTGGCCGACACCTTTTTTGTGGGCCAGATCTCCACCAGCGCATCCGGTGCAGTGGGCATCGTTTCCAGCCTGATGGCCATTCTCCAGGCGCTTGGCTTCATGCTGGGCCACGGCTCCGGCAGCATCATCAGCCGCAGCCTGGGCAGCCAGAACACCGATGCCGCCACCCGGTTTGCTTCCACCAGCTTCTTCACAGCGCTGGTGTTCGGCGGCATCATCACAGCGGCGGGCCTGCTCACCCTGCCCGATTTTATGATGCTGCTGGGCAGCACCGAGACCATCCTGCCCCATGCCTGTGCCTACGCGCGGTACATCCTGCTGGCCGCTCCCATTATGATGTCCAGTCTGGTGATGAACAACATCCTGCGCTATGAGGGCAAGGCCAGCTTTGCCATGATCGGCCTGGTCACCGGCGGCCTGCTGAACATCGCGCTGGACCCGCTGTTCATCTTTGGGCTGGGCATGGGCACCGCCGGTGCGGGCCTTGCCACGGCCCTGAGCCAGACCATCAGCTTCTGCATCCTGCTGTCCATGTTCCTGCGGGGCAAAACGGTCAGCCAGTTCCGGATTACGGCAGTCACCCGCAGCCCGGCGGAGTTCGGCACCATCCTGATGACCGGTATGCCCAGCTTTGGCCGTCAGGGCCTGAACAGCATTGGCGGAATGCTGCTGAACATTGCCGCCCGGGGCTATGGCGACGCTGCCGTGGCCGGCATGAGCATCGTTTCCCGCATCTTCATGTTCATCATCTCGGTGGCCATCGGCACCGGTCAGGGCTTTCAGCCGGTGGCGGGCTTCAACTATGGTGCCAAAAAGTACCACCGGGTGCAGCAGGCCTGCCTGTTCACCATGGCAGCCAGCTTCTGCTTTCTCTCTGTCATTCTTACCGTCTGCTGGTTCAATGCCGAGACCCTCATCCGCCTCTTCCGCGATGATCCCGAAGTCACCGCCGTGGCCCTGCCCGCCTTCCGCTACCAGTGCTTTGCCATGCTGCTGCAGCCCGTGATCGTGGCGGGCAACATGCTGTTCCAGTCCATCGGCAAATCGGGCCGTGCCACCTTTCTGGCCTGCTGCCGTCAGGGCGTGTTCTTCATCCCGCTCATCCTCACCCTGCCCCGGGCCTTTGGGCTGCTGGGTGTTGAGATCTGCCAGCCCATCGCCGATGTGCTGACCTTCTTTGTCACTGTGCCCTTCCTCTTCCCCTTCCTGCATCAGCTGGTGCGGATGGACGAAGCCGAGGCTGCCAAGGCCTGAAGCGCCCCTGTAACAAAACTGTAACCATGACCGGACGTTCGATTGCAATTGAACGTCCGGTTTATTCGTATTATAATCAGGATAGGAAAGTTAAATTCTGCCAAACCTGTGAGGTACGCTTATGAAACGTTCTGTTCTCCGCATCGGCTGTGCAGTGCTCAGCCTGTCTGCCGCGGCAGGGCTGCTGGCCTCCTGCTCCCTGCTGCCTCCGGCCTCGCCCCTGCCCGATTCCAAGCCCGCGCAGGCTGAGGAGGTGCCCGGCACCGCTGCAGCTTCGCTGGACGACGGCAAGCTGCGCATCCTGTACAGCAACGGCTCCAATGGCGGCAATACCGTGCTCTGCGGCAATACCGTGTTGTATCAGGCCGCCAGCAGCGAGACCGTGTATCTGGTGCCGGATACCCTGACCGGCACCGTGCGGTACTATCTGCGGCAGTGGTCAGACCCCGGTACCCCCACCGGGCGGGCAACCGCCCTGTGCGACCGCAGCGGCAAGGAGATCCTGACCTTTGACCGTGCCTACGATGCCGTCCTGACCGGCAGCCTGCTGGTCCTGACCGCACCGGAACAGATGGCCTATGCCCCCTGCAACAACCACGCCGCAGGCGATTGCCGGGTGATCGACCTTGCCACGGGCGAGGAGCTGGCTGTGCCCGAAAACGCCTACGGATGCAGCATAGCAGGCAGCTATCTGGCCTTTGAAGTCTGCAATGTCCCGGCAGACTATGTGCAGGAAAACGAATGGGGCGATGATCTGACCGCCTACTGCGCCGTGCAGGTGCAGGATCGGCAGGGCGAGGTGGTCTATCAGGCAGAGTTGTCCGGCCTTTCCAACTTCTACGCCAGCAGCAGCGACAGCTCCGCCCCCACCGACTGGCTGGTGGTGAACCACTACAACGAGGATGGCACGACGGGTTCCGACAGCCTGTACAACCCCACCACCGGCGAGGAGCTGACCGGTTACCAGCAGTACACCGGTGCAGGCACAGTCAGCCTGTATCACAATGGCAGATATCAGCTGGTGGATCTGGTCAGCACGGAGCAAAGCGCTGTGCTCTGCGAATACGACCAGCCCATCCGGTATTATGTGCCCGGCGCAGCAGTCACGGAGCCAGATGCCTCCACCCCCGAAATGGCGGGGCGGTATCTGTTCCACGACCTGCTCACCGGCGAGGAGAAGGATCTCTACGATGCCAATACGGATGATGTCACGTTGGCCATCTATGCCGTAGACGGCACCGTGCGGGTGTTCGACCTGCAGACCGGTGTTCTGCTGACCGATACCACCATCGACCCGGTGGAAAATCAGGTGCGTACCCATATTTACCCCCAGGGGAACGGCTGGGCCTGGGTCCAGCAGGATGACAATGACAACTATGACGCAACGGCTATCCACATCTGCGGGCCGGACGGCATCCACAAGACCCTCGACCCGGCCAAGCTGGATGAGACCTACAACTACTACTCGCCCCTGCTCTCCACTGAGGACGACATCTACTTCTACGGCTGCTACAATGGCCCCGGCAGCAGCTGGCTCTACGATGTTCTGGACAGCGACGGCAATGTGGTGGTAAGCGGTCTGCGCACTTGTGCCGGGTACTACGCCAACAGCGTCAACGGCCTGCCCGAGGGCGTGTTCGCTGCCGTCAAGGGCTTTGAGAGCGGCTGGATGGACCTGACCGGCCAGTGGCTCTACGCCGAGAGCATCTTCGCTTCCAGCAACGACGAAATGGACAACGGTTTCTTCTAAGGAGGTTTTTCCATGCGTACTGTCAAAATTTCCCGCCGCGCGTTCCTGACCGGTCTGGGTCTGGCATCCACCGCCGCCCTGCTCTCTGCCTGCAATACCGTGCCTGCCTCCTCTCATTCGGGGGCGGCACCGTCTCAGCCGGATTCTGAGGCCCCTGCCTCCTCTGCCGCCAGTGAAATGCCCGCACAGCCCATCCTGAGCGTGGATGAATTCCCCATTACGGATGGCAGCACGGCCTGCATCCCGCTGATCGCGCAGATCATGGCCGACACCACCGGGCTGGATCTGGAGACCGCCCGGAGCGCCGTGACCACCAACACCACAGCCCAGGCCTGGCGCAACCTGGGCCTGTACGGCAACAATTACGGCGATTCGGTCAAGCTCATCATCGCCTACGAGGCCCCGGAATCCGTCAAGGAGGAGCTGAAGGCAGACGGTGACCCGCTGGAGCAGAAGGCCATTGGCCGGGACGCGCTGGTGTTCATCGTCAACGAGGACAACCCTGTACAGAGCCTGACCCTGCAGCAACTCAAGGACATCTACGCCGGAACGATCACCAACTGGAAGGATGTGGGCGGCAAGGATCAGGAGATCATTGCCTTCCAGCGGCGGGCGGACTCCGGCAGCCAGACCCTGTTCCAGAAACTGCTGATCCAGGGCGGTCCGCTGATGGAGGCCCCCACCGAGCTGGCCCCCACCGCCATGGGTGAGCTGGTGGACAGCATTGCAGAGTATAACAACTCTGCCAACGCCATTGGTTTCTCGGTCTACTACTACATCGACCAGATGTACTCCAAGCCCGGTCTGCGGCTGCTGGCCGTGGATGGCGTGACCCCTTCCAACGAGACGATCGCCGACCAGAGCTACCCGCTGTGCAACGAATTCTATGCCGCCATCCTGCAGGATTCCGCTGCCGACAGCCCGGAACGCAGGATCTACGAATGGCTCTCCACCGATGCAGGCCGTTCCTGCATTGAGCGCTCCGGCTATGTAGCCGTCCAGTAATTCCCAGAAAATTCGGCACATTTCATTGACTTTGCTCAAATCCTTTGCTAAACTTAAGAAAAGTTTGTCAGCTTTTTCGTTTCACGATCTTGAGCAAAGGAGATGCCGCACCATGTCCCATCCTTCCGACACCCCGCACTCCGCCCATGTTGAGAGCCGCAGCCGCAAGGCACTGCGCAACTACATCATTCAGGCCTCCACCCTGCTGGAGATCGTGCTGTCCGGGCTGGTGCTCATCGGCCTGCTGCTCAGCTTCATTCCCCTGCTCAAGTGGATGCCGGGCCTGCTGTTTGATGGCAACGATGTAGAGATCCGCGGCTTCCTTGAGCGGGCGCTGGACATTGTCATCGGCGTGGAGTTCATCAAGATGCTGGCCAAGCACAGCCCCGGCAGCAGCCTGGAAGTGCTGCTCTACGCCATTGCCCGCCACATGGTGGTCGGCCACGAATCGGCTCTGGACAACCTTATCAGCGTGGGTGCCATTGCGTTGATTTTTGTCGTGCGCAAGTTCTTCTTTGTACCGGCCTTCGGTGCCCACCTGCCTGACGGCAAGCCCGCCCCGGACCTGACCCCCAACCAGAGCGGCATCCCCGCCGAGGAGTTCCGCACCCGCCTGCGCCAGCGCATCCATGCAGAAGCTCTCGCCGACGAGGAGGACGACGACGAGGATGAGACCGAGGAAGTGTAAGATTTCCGAACGCATAAAAACCCGAGGACAGCTGTGATGCTGTCCCCGGGTTTCTTATTTGTCCGCGATTCCGTTTTCAGGCTCAGGCGTTGGCCTCGCCGCCCTCAACGACCAGCTCATCCTCATAGTCAAGACCATAGGTATCCACCAGCGTCTCCTCGTAATCCTTGTGGAAGAAGCTTTCCTCGCCCAGGCTCTTGATCTCGTCGTTGATCCAGTCCAGCAGGGTGGTGTTGCCCTTGCTCACAGCGGGGGCGATGGTATCCTGGCTGCCCAGAGAGGGGATGCCGACTGTGTAGCCGGAGTTCTGCTTTGCAAAGGCGATGACCTCGGTGTTGTCGTTGGCCCATGCAGCGCCATTGCCGTTTTCCAGCGCGTTCTTGGCGGTCGCATAGGAATCATACTTCTGCAGGGGAATGTCGGGATATTCCTTGGTCAGGTAGGTCTCGGCGGTGGTGCCGGAAATGACGATCATCTGATCGTCGGCGTTCCAGTTGTCCAGACTGGTGATGACATTGCTGTCGGGAGAGATGACACCCAGTGCAACGTTCATGTAGGGCAATGCAAAGTCCACCTCCTCAGCGCGCTCGGGCGTGACGGTGAAGTTTGCCAGAATGATATCGACCTTGCCGGTCTGCAGGTACTCAATGCGGTTGGCGGCCTCTGTGGAAACGAAGTTAGCCTCCACACCAAGATCCTCGGCCAGACGGCGGGCAAAGTAGACATCATAGCCCTGATACTCGCCGTTCTCATCCACATAGCCAAACGGGTTCTTGTCGGAGAAAACGCCGATGTTCACGGTGCCGTCCGCCTTGATCTCGTCCAGCGTGCGGAACACGTCACTGCCAGCAGCTGCGGCACTGCCGGATGCGGCAGAAGAGGAGGATGCGCTGCCGCCGCAGGCAGAAAGCAGGGCGGCGGTGGAAACTGTGCCCAGACCCAGCAGGAAGGCACGGCGAGAGATCTTGTTAACTTTCATAGTAATAACTCCTTTCCTTTCTTTCCCATATAAAAATCTATCCATGATCTGTGACATCATTTCACAGCATCAGACAAAAGGTTCCAAGCGGAAATGGGCTGCTGCGCATTTCTCACTGCTTTGCAACCGCATCAAAGGTGAACGTGCGCAGGAAGCGCTGTGCACGTTCGGTCTGCGGGTGGTCGAAGAAGTCTGCCGGGGGCGCTTCCTCCACAATACGGCCATCGTCCAGAAACAGCACCCGGCTGGCAATTGCCCGGGCAAACTGCATCTCGTGGGTGACGATCACCATGGTCTTGCCCTCACGGGCCAGGTCGAGCATGACATCCAGCACCTCGCGCACCATTTCAGGGTCAAGGGCGGCGGTCACTTCGTCGAACAGCAGGATCTCGGGGTGCATACAGAGCGCACGCACAATGGCGACACGCTGCTTCTGACCACCCGAAAGTTCCCGGGGATAGCTGTTCTTTTTGGCCAGCAGGCCCACGCGGTCCAGCAGGGCCTCGGCTTCCTGCTGCACCTCAGCCCGGGGGCGCTTCTGCACCTTGGTGGGAGCCAGCAGGATATTTTCCAGCACGGTCAGGTGCGGGAAAAGCTCATAGCTCTGGAACACCATGCCGATGCGCTGGCGCAGGGCCGCCAGATTCTTGCCGCCGTAGGCGACCGTCTCAC
>OGRM01000754.1_pt1 | contig 25614 bp, 19 predicted proteins | sample 1553491 | NCBI WGS metagenome assembly OGRM01 (sample SAMEA2580110, study PRJEB22360) | human gut metagenome | biome: human gut; feature: human-associated habitat; material: faeces | place: Denmark | collected 2008/2010
GCTTGCGCAGCGGCCCCGGGGGCCCCCCCCCCCCGGCCGGGCAGCTTCTGCGGCGTGGTCGGCATGAAGCCCACGTACGGCGTCGTGAGCCGCTACGGCGTCGTCGCCTTCGGCTCCTCGCTCGATCAGGTCGGCCCCTTCGCACGCTGCGTTGCCGATGCAGCCGAGACGCTCAACGCCATCAGCGGCCGCGATCCGCACGACTGCACGAGCCAGGAATGCAACGTGGACTTCACCGCCAACCTCGGCATGGGCATCAAGGGCATGAAGATCGGCGTCGTGCCGGCGCTCATGGAGCTCGACGGCCTGAGCTCCGAGGTCAAAGAGGCGTTCGACCAGGCCCTGAAAGACCTCGAGGGCCTTGGTGCCGACATCGTGGAAGTTGAGCTCCCGCATGCGGACGCCGCCATCAGCGCCTACTACGTGCTTGGACCGTGCGAGGCGTTCTCCAACCTCTCGCGCTTCGACTCCGTGCGTTATGGCCATCATGCCCATGGCAAGAACCTCGAGGACCGCGAGGACAAGTCGCGCGCCGAGGGCTTTGGCGCCGAGGCCAAGCGTCGCATCATGCTCGGCGGTTACCTGCTCGCGAGCGGGGTGTACGATAAGTACTACTATCCCGCGCAGCAGGTCCGCACGCTCATCACGCAAGACTACGTCAAGGCCTACCAGACGGTCGACGCCATCGTCATGCCCGTCGCGCCGCGCACCGCGTTTAACTTCGGCGAGATTTCCGACCCGGCTACGATGTACCTTTCCGACATCTACACGATCAGCCTCAACATCGCCGGAAACGGTGGCATGAACCTGCCGATCGCCTTCGGTAGCCAGACGGGTATGCCCGTCGGCCTGCAGATCATCGGCCCGCAGTTCAGAGACGACATCATCTTGCGAGTTGCAGCGGCGCTCGAGGCGGTCAGGAAGGTTCCCACGCTCGCTGTCAGAGGAGGTGTCGCATAAGATGAAGGAGCTTGAAGAAGTCCTCCAAGATTGGGAGGCGGTCATCGGTCTCGAGATCCACGCCGAGCTGACTACCCTGCACACGAAGATGTTCTGCTCGTGCCCCATCGAGTTCGGCGCCGAGCCCAACACGCATACCTGTCCGGTCTGCCTGGGCCTCCCCGGCGCTCTTCCGGTGCCGAACAAGGACGCAATCCGCAGCATCGTCAAAGCCGGGCTTGCCACGAACTGCGAAATCGAGAAGCACTCGATGTTCTACCGCAAGGGCTATTTCTATCCCGATATGGCCAAGAACTTCCAGACCACGCAGGGCCCTGTGGCATTCTGCATGCGCGGGCACCTCGATCTTGAGGTCGAGGGCAAGGCTGCGCTCGAGCGTCCTGATATCGAGAAAGACGCAAACGGTGCTTACGTGGCCCACGTCGGTATCACGCGCATCCACATGGAAGAGGACGCGGGCAAGATGACGCACCTGGGCGGAGCGGAAGGGCGTATCGACGGTGCCGACCGCTCGCTCGTCGACTACAACCGAAGCGGCGTTCCGCTGATCGAGATTGTATCCGAGCCGGATATGCGCTCTGCGGAAGAGGTTATCGCTTATCTGGAAAAACTGCGTATGATGATTCAGTATCTCGGCGCATCCGACTGCAAACTGCAGGAGGGCTCGATGCGTGCCGATGTCAACCTTTCGGTCCGTGAGGTTGGAAGTGAGAAATTCGGAACACGTACCGAGATGAAGAACCTGAACTCCTTTAAGGCCATCGGAAGAGCGATCGAGGGAGAGCGTGCAAGACAGATCGAGCTGATCGAGGAAGGAAAAGCCGTTGTCCAGGAGACCCGCCGCTGGGACGACAACAAAGAGTATTCCTACGCGATGCGTTCGAAAGAGGATGCGAAGGATTACCGCTACTTCCCGGACCCGGATCTGCCGCCGGTGCACATTTCCGACGAGTGGATCGACCGCATTGTGAAATCCATGCCGGAATTCCAGCCGGAAAAACAGGCACGCTACGTGGAGCAGTACGGACTGCCGCAGTACGATGCGGGCATTCTGACCGGTTCCAAGAAGCTGTCCGATCTCTTTGAGGAGACGACGGCGCTCTGCGGCAAACCGAAAAAAGTGGCAAACTGGCTGATGGGCGAGACCTTACGTCTCTTAAAGGAGAACGGCCAGGAGCCGGAGGATCTGCAGTTTTCACCGAAGCATCTGGCATCCCTGATCGAACTGGCAGAAGCCGGATCGGTCAACAACCAGGTGGCAAAAGAGGTATTTGAGCAGATCTTTGCAGAGGATGTCGATCCGGAAGCATACGTCGAGGAGCACGGACTGAAAACCGTAAACGACACCGGCCTTCTGGAAGAAACCGCGAGAAAAGTTCTGGAAAACAACCCTGGCCCGGTAGAGCAGTACAAATCCGGAAAGACAAAAGTCCTCGGATTTCTGGTCGGCCAGGTCATGAAAGAAATGAAAGGTAAAGCCAACCCGGCAGCAGCAGGAGAGCTGCTGCAGAAGCTGCTGTCTGAATAAAGAAAACAAAATTGCACGAATGGAGGCCTGGAAATGGTCTCCATTTTTCTGCCCGAAAAATCAAAGAAAATGCATAATCTGCCTCCTTTTGGGAAATTCTTTATAAAGAAACCGGAAGAGATAAAAAGACGATACAAAATCCGGAAAAAGGAGGTTTCTTTACATGAAAGGACTGGATTACACCGCACTCACCGTTGCAATCATCGGAGCCGTCAACTGGGGCTTGATCGGATTCTTCCGCCTCGACCTCGTCGCCCTGATCTTCGGAAACATGACGTGGCTGAGTCGCATCATCTACGCGGTTGTCGGCATCTGCGGCCTCTACCTGATCTCCGTCTACGGAAGAATTTCCGACCACGTACTGGGACAGGCGTAAGAACAGGAACCCTCTCATATACGCAGAGAAAGGCGGTATGAGAGGGTTTTCTTTTGCTGTTTTAGGAAGGATAAAACAAATATTGCGGCCCTCTGTATGGTTTTGAGCAGGGATATGGATCAGAAAAAGAAAAAATACCGGATGCTTCTGGTGCAGCTTTCCTGTGCCGTTCTTCTAGCGAGTGATGCCGCAGCGTGGGCATTCCGCGGAAGTCCGGGGAGTCTGGAAAGAGGTATTGTGTATGTGAGTAACTATCTGGTTTGAATGTGATAGATCTTGCTGAATGGATTGCCCTTGCAGCAATTTTTATCAGCTGGTTTGGAACAGGTATTTTATGCAACGGATCTGGATTGTTTCGTTGTGCTGGAACAGGATGGTGACACTCTGTTTCCACAAAGCGTGGTCTGCAAGAAAAAGACGGCGATGAAGAAAATCTTAAAAAGAATCATTATGAAAAAAGAAACCGAGAAATTTGCGAGAAACATCAAAACGGAAGCAGAGTTTCCGAACTCGCAGAGGAATATGCTTTATCGGAAAAGAGCATTCAGCGGATCCTGCGCTGCACAGCAGCAGACGGAAAAAATACGGACTGAATACAAAAACGGAAAGACAGCCATGGAAGAACCCCCGGGCTGTCTTTTGTATTTCTGTTGCTTTTTTTTCCGTTTTTCCTTGCATTTCAGAAAGATGCTGTTATAATAAGGGAAAGTGAATAAATATACATTACATGAGGAGAGAAGGAGATTATTATGAAAATGAATTTTGCAAAAAAAGCAACAGCACTTGCAATGTCCGTTTTGTTTGCTGTTTCGATGGCAGGATGCGGAAGTTCTGCATCTACCGCAAAGAAAGTAGAAGTAACATCCGTAGAGGATCTGGCAGATCTGAAGATTGGTGTACAGACCGGAACAACAGGTGATTCTCAGGCGAGCGATGCCGTTAATGCAGATTCCCAGATGCAGCGTTACAACAAAGGCGCCGATGCTATTCAGGCACTGAAAAACGGAAAGATTGACTGTGTTGTCATCGATTCCCTGCCGGCAGAAAAATTCGTTGCAGCAAACGATGATCTGAAAATTGTAGAAGGCATTTTTGATACCGAAGAGTACGCGATGTGCTTCAAAAAAGGAAATGAGTTAAGAGACGAGTTCAACACTGCATTGGCAGAGCTGAAAGAGGACGGAACTCTTGATGAGATCATGAGCAACTACATTGGTGATGAAGTCGGACAGCATCCGTATGAATCCCCGGCAGACGCAGACCACTCCAAGGGAACGCTTACCATGGCAACCAACGCAGAGTTCGAGCCGTGGGAGTACAAAGAGGGAAATGATATCGTTGGTATCGATGCCGACATTTCCAAGGCAATCTGCGACAAGCTTGGTTATGAGCTGAAAATCGAGGATATGTCATTTGAAACCATCCTTGCATCTGTCAACAGTGGAAAAGCAGACTTCGGCGCAGCCGGAATGACCGTTACTCCGGAGCGTGAGGAGAGTGTTGATTTCACCGATACTTACGCAAATGCAACGCAGGTTGTTATTGTAAGAAAGTAATCTAATGAGAGAAAAAGAGCGGCTGTCCGCCAGGCAAAATGGTGCAGCCGCTCTTTTTGCAGGAAATGAAACCACAAAGGAGAGATGTATTTTATGGAAAATTTACAGCATCAGTTTAACCGTTACTTTGTAGACAACGGTGCTACAGAGTGGTGGCTGACCGGTCTGAAGACGACGCTGCTTGTCACGGTAATCGCACTGTGCATCGGTGTTGTGCTCGGACTTCTCATCGCACTGATCCGTTCAACACACGAGCAGACCGGTAAATTAAAACTTCTGAATATTGTTGCACGCGTCTATCTGACGATCATCCGCGGAACGCCGTCCATGATTCAGATTCTGTTTTTCTATTCCGTTATTTTTGCAACCGTAAACCTGAACAATATCGTGATCGGCGGAATTGCCTTTGGTATCAACTCCGGTGCGTACGTTGCCGAGATTTTCCGTTCCGGAATCATGTCTGTGGATAAAGGACAGACGGAAGCGGGACGAAGCCTTGGTTTAAACCCGGCACAGACCATGCGTCTGATTATCATTCCGCAGGCGTTTAAAAACGTTCTTCCGGCGCTGATCAACGAGATGATCGTGCTGTTGAAAGAGACTGCCATCATCGGCTATATCGGAACCATCGATATTACAAAAGCAGCAACCCTGGTACAGAGCCGTACATACGATGCACTGGTTCCGCTTCTCTCCGCAGCGATCTTTTATCTGATTCTTGTTATGATTCTGACCTATTTCATGGGCAAACTGGAAAGGAGACTGCGTAAGAGTGACCACTAACGAAAAAGTATTAATTAAAGTTGAAAATCTGCAGAAGAGCTTCGAGGATAATAAAGTTTTAGACGGAATCAGCACAGAGATCCGTCAGGGAGAAGTTGTCGCTGTCATCGGTCCTTCCGGTTCCGGAAAATCGACGTTTCTGCGTTCCTTAAACCGTCTGGAAATTCCAACCGGCGGAAAAATTTATTTCGAGGGTGTTGACATCACAGCACCGGAAACCGACATTGACCATGTGCGTCAGAAGATCGGAATGGTATTCCAGCAGTTCAATCTGTTTCCGCACAAAACCGTTAAGGAAAATATCATGCTCGCTCCGGTGACGTTAAAACTGATGACACCGGAAGAAGCAGAGAAAAAAGCGATGGAGCTCCTGACCCGTGTCGGGCTGCCGGACAAAGCAGATGCCTATCCGGGAAGCCTTTCCGGCGGACAGAAGCAGCGAATCGCCATCGCACGCGCCCTTGCGATGAATCCGGATGTTATGCTGTTTGATGAACCGACTTCCGCACTCGATCCGGAGATGGTAGGAGAGGTTCTGGAAATCATGAAAGAGCTTGCCGAATCGGGCATGACCATGGTTGTTGTCACACATGAGATGGGCTTTGCCAGGGAGGTGGCAACCCGCGTCGTCTTTATCAACGAGGGAAATATTCAGGAGGAGAATACTCCGCAGGAATTCTTCGCAAATCCGCAGAATCCGCGTCTGAGAGAATTTTTATCGAAAGTATTATAAGCAACAGAGATAAGAAAAACCGATGTTCTGTGAAAATAATCGCACAGAACATCGGTTTTTTAGCTTTTATGAAAGAAAGAACTTATTTCGAAATCGGCCGTGTAACCTCTTTCAGCCACTCTTTCTCTTCGCCCTCCAGATATGGAGAAATCTTCTCATACACTTCTTTGTGGTAATTGTTCAGCAGCTCGACATCTTTCTCTGTCATATACTGCGTATCGATACCGTCGAGGTCGATCGGAACCATGGTGACGAACTCAAAGCGCATGAACTGGCCATACATATTCTTTTCTGCTTTGCGGCAGAGCATCAGGTTCTCAGTACGGATACCGTGACTTCCTTCAATGTAGATACCAGGTTCGTCAGAGGTCAGCATACCTTCCTCGAGAACGGCATTTTCCATGCGCTCCGGAACCATTTTCCAGCGGAAACCGTTTGGACGCTCATGGACATTTAAGAGATAGCCGACACCGTGGCCGGTTCCGTGATTGAAGTCAAGACCTCTCTCCCAGAATGCCTGTCTTGCGAGGTAATCGAGGTTGATGCCAATGCATCCATGGAGAAATTTTGCATTTCCAAGACGCAGGGTTCCCATCGTGGTGATGGTGAAATGCTCTTTTTCTTCCTCGGTCAGCGGTCCGACAACGATCGTTCTCGTGATATCAGTTGTTCCTTCATAATACTGTCCGCCGGAATCTACCAGGTACATGCCTTTTGGCTGTAGAACGGAGAAATCTTCTTTCGTTGCCTGATAATGGCACATAGCGGCATTCGGGCCGTAAGCGGAGATGGTTCCGAAACTTGGCTCGATATAGCCTTCCTGCTCTTTTCGGAAGGATTCCAGTTTTTCCGCAACGGAAACTTCATCCATCGGGATTTTTCCGATATTCTTCTTTAACCAGTAAACGAAACGGGTCACAGCAACGCCGTCTTTGATGTGGGCTTTGCGGATATTTTCCATCTCAACTGGTGTTTTCACTGCCTTTAAGAAAGAAGCCGGGTTCATCACATTGACAATCGTGTTTTCGCCCATGACGCTCTGGCAGATCGTGTAGTTGACTTTGGCTTTCTCCAGAAGAATCGTTTTTCCTGTGATGCTGGCAGCGAAATCATAGACAGCATCGTATGGATGAATCGAAATACCAAGACCGGCAAGATACTGTTTCACTTCATCATTTAAAGTTGCTTCCTGAATAAACAGATGGCCTTCGGTTTCGGTCAGAATGAGGTAGGAGAGGACAACCGGATTGCACGGAATATCGTTTCCGCGGATGTTCAGCATCCAGGCGATATCGTCGAGTGCGGTCAGGATATGCACCTCGGCACCGTTCTCTTTCATCTTTTCGCGGACTTTTGCAAGACGGTCAGCAGCGGACTCGCCGGTATATTTGGAATCAAGAATCCAGACCGGTTCTGCAGAAAGTGCTGGGCGGTCGGACCAGATTTCACCGATCAGGTCACTTCGATAGGAGAGAAAACGCTCCGGAAGTGTCTTTTCCAGTGTCTCACCGAGCATCTCATTGACAACACGGCCGTCGAAGCCGATGGTCATGCCTTCTTTTGTATTTGCCTGCAGGTATTCCTCTACGGTCGGAACACCTTCCTGGCCCATTTTCATTAAAGTAACGCCGGTTCCGGCAAGCTCTTTGGCTGCCTGTACGAAGTAACGGCCATCGGTCCAGAGGCACGCTTCATCCTGGGTAATAACGGCGGTTCCGGCAGAACCGGTAAAGCCTGTGATATACGTTCTTGCTTTAAAGTAAGTTCCTACATATTCAGATTCATGGTAATCGGCGGTCGGAACCAGATAAGCGTCCACGCCGTAGGCTCTCATTTTTTCGCGGAGAGCAGCTAATCTTTCTGGTATCATAATTTTTTCCTCATCTTTCTTTTCGAAAAATACTGCCGGCATTTTTTTTCAGGATGCCGACATTTTTATTCTATCACATTTTCCAGATCTGTCAAAGTGATGATTGAGAATTTGTCTCACTGTTTCCGAAATTTTCTAAAATCGTTTCGCATTTGGAGATTTTTCCTATTTTTTAAGAGCTTTTTTGTACCATTTTGGTTAAAAAAGCAGTAAGATAAAAATAAAGTGAAAAGCGTGGCGAAACTACGCGAAAAAGCAGAAACTATGAAGAAAGGGGGACATACTGTAATGCATACAATATGTCTGAAAGACAACTGGACATTAACTGTCCTCGGAAAAAATGTTTACGATATTCCGGAAACTCCAATTGAAACGAAGGTACCGTCTACCGTTTACGGCACCCTTCTGGAGAAAGGCCTGATCCCGGATCCGTTTTATCGTGACAATGAGCTCGATGCACTGAAATTGATGGAGAACGATTTCGCATACGAGACAACGATCGTGATCAGTGAGGAAGACAGAAAAGCGGACCGTCTGTTTTTACACTTCGACGGAATTGATACCATCGCAGATGTTTATCTGAACGGAGAGAAAATCGGCTCCGCAGACAACATGAACCGTGTCTGGGAGTATGATATTACCGATCTTGTTGCAGGTGATGCAGCCGATACCGTATATCAGGTAAAAGTGGTTCTGCATTCCCCGACAAAATTCATCGCAGAAGAAGAAGCAAAATGCCCGGTTGGAGCAGCATCCGATGCAATGCCGGGATTCCCGCATATTCGTAAAGCAGCCTGCATGTACGGCTGGGACTGGGGTCCGCGTCTTCCAGATGCAGGACTGTTCCGTGAGGCTTCTGTTCTCGCAGTAAAAACTGCCCGTCTGGCACAGGTATTTGTAGGACAGGAGCATCATGTAACTGGAAAAACCGTTCATGGAAATGTGGTTGACTTCGTCCGCTTGACCGCAGATGCTGAAATCGAGTGGATGCCAGGTGTAACCGACGGTAAAGCAAAGATCGTAATGACCGTTACTTCCCCGGATGGAAAAACCGTTCTGACCGCAGAAAGCGGCACAATGGATCCGCTGACCAATTCTGCACCGGCAAAGAATCTGACCGGACTTACCTGTGATCTTCGCAGCAATCATGTACAGGCTTCCCTTACCGTAGAAAATCCGGAGCTGTGGTGGCCGAACGGCTATGGTGCACAGGCACTGTATCAGGTAAAGGTGGAGCTCGTTGCAGACGATATCCTGGATACCTGGGAGAAGAAGATGGGTCTTCGTACCATCACCGTAAATACTGACGTGATGGAAGATGAAGTCTTTGATGAGCACATGACCGGCCAGTCACCGGATTACGATGACGGCGACAACATGATCATGACCAACGGTGAGAAAAAAATCATCATCACCGATAAACCTGCAAAGACCGTAAAGGGCCGTAACTTTGCGTATGAAATCAACGGACTGCAGATCTTCGCGATGGGCGCTGACTACATTCCGGAGGACAATATCTTAACCCGTCAGACGAGAGAGCGTACCGATCTGCTGCTGAAATCCGCACAGGAGGCAAACTTTAACTCCCTGCGTGTATGGGGAGGCGGATACTTCCTCGATGACTTTTTCTATGATGTCTGCGATGAGAGAGGACTCCTCATCTGGCATGATTTCATGTTTGCCTGCGCATCCTACGAGCTGACAGATGACTTCGAAGAGAATATCTCCGCGGAGATCCGTCAGAATATGCGCAGACTCCGTTCCCATGCAAGTATTGCTCTATGGTGCGGAAACAACGAGATGGAAACCCAGTACGAAACGCTGGCATGGCAGAAATCTAAGAAACAGACGTATGATTACATCCATCTGTATGAGTATATCATTCCGAAAATCGTCAAAGAAGAGGATCCGGAGAAATTCTACTGGCCGTCATCCCCGTCTTCAGGCGGAAATTACGAAAACAGCAATGCAGAGAACGTCGGCGATACCCATTACTGGGGTGTATGGCACGGAAGCGAGCCGTTCACCGCTTATCGTTCCCATCATTACCGTTTCCTGTCCGAGTTCGGATTCCAGTCCTTCCCGGCACTGCAGACTGTAAAACGGTTTACCGAAGACGGCGACCGCAACATCTTCTCCCGTGTCATGGAAATGCACCAGAGAAATACGGCTGCCAACGGAAAGATCCTGAACTACATTTCACAGACATACCTGTATCCGAAGAACTTCGACGAGCTTCTGTACTGCTCACAGCTTCTTCAGGCCGATGCGATCCGTTACGGCGTTGAGCATTTCCGCCGCTTCCGCGGTACCTGCATGGGTGCTGTTGTATGGCAGCTGAACGATATCTGGCCGGTAGCATCCTGGGCAAGCGTGGACTACTATGGAAACTGGAAAGCCCTGCAGTACGCAGAGAAGAAGATGTTTGCACCGGTCCTGCTTTCCTGCGAGGAGCACGGAGAGATCGATCAGAAACCGTTTGTCAACACACTGCCGCATCCAATTGATGTCAGTGCAGACCTTCATGTTGCCAATGAGACCGGTGAGCCGATCGTCGGAACCGTAAAATGGTCCCTGTGCCGTCCGGATTCTTCCGTAGTCAAAGAGGGAGCCTTCGAGGTGAATGCACCGGCTTACGGCGGACAGTGGATGCCGCATCTTGATTTCAACGATCAGGATCCGCTGGAAGTTCATCTGACCTATGAGCTGGTTGTTGATGGAAACGTAGTATCTTCCGGATCAACTCTGTTCTGCGCACCGAAGCATTACCATTTTGCAGATCCGAAGCTTTCTGTATCAGTAGACGGCGATACCGTAACCGTAACCGCAGAGAACTTTGCAAAATCTGTCAGCGTAGAGACTGAGAACGGTGTGCTTCGTCTGGACGATAACTTTGTGGATATGGAAGCCGGAACAAAGACCTTCCGCATTCTGCCGACCGCAGACTTTACCGCAGAGGGAACCGGCGTATCGGGCGCATACCGCGTAAGAAGCGTTTATGAGACTGCAGAGAGATAAGGAAAAAGTTTAAAGAAATACATAAAAAAGAAAGAGCGTGCAGCAAATGCCTGTGCGTTCTTTCTCTGAAAAAATTCGAAAACAGATGATCGTTACCGTCCAAGCTGGAGTTTTCGTGCCTGCTTCGGCGTGATGCCTTTCAGTTTTTTGTAGCAGCGGATAAAGTAACTGCAGTCCGTATAACCGACCTCCCGCGCGATAAACGAGATGTCGTGGCTGGAAAACAAAAGCATATTTTCGGCTGCATTGATCCGGGTTGCTGTAATGTATTCCTTGCAGGTCATATTGTACCGGCGGTAGAAATTCATGGAAAAGGTGGAGTGCGACATATTGCACATCGCGGCCAGTTTTTCTACGGTCAGCTCCTCAAAGTAGTGGGAATCGATGTATTCGGAAATCAGGTCAAACCCGATTTCATAAGAAGGATGAACGCCAGGAGCCAGAAAGAAATCACCATTTTTCTGCCAGATCCGCGCAAACTTGGTGACGATTTTCCGAAGATCGGCAGTTAATACCATCGAATAACCGAATTCTTTACTCTGATATTCAGAAAGAATATCGGAAAAAAGCGGAAAAAGATTCATTTGGGCCGTCTGTTCCGGAGAAAAGATACAGGGACAGCGGTAGGCGTGAATCCCATGCAGCATGGCGCGCAGATCGATTTCATCCGTTTTGCAGGACGGCAGAAGATTGGGATCGAATTTGATCACATCGTACTGAACCGGAGAAGAACCTCTCGCAAGAGCGATGGAGTGGACGCATTTGGGCGGAAAAAGAATGACAGCGCCCTTCGTGCAGGTGGATACGACATTGTCAAGGGAAACTTCGATTTCGCCTTTGCGGACGTAGAGAAGTTCTACATAATAATGCCAGTGCGCCGGAATCGGCAGGAGATCGCGGGTGCTGTCAAAAAGAAATGCCTCATAGGGAGAAGCAATTGGATCGATGTATTCGTATAAATTGTTCATGCCAGTGATGTAAAAACCTTTCGTCTAAGTTATGCTCTATTATAGCCGCATTTTGCGGTCTTGACAAGACGAGGGGGAATCAATAAAGAAACAGGAAATTCTAAAAGAGAAAGGACAGGATAGAAAAAATACCATGCAGAACACAACAAATGATATGACAAGAGGGAACAGCATGAAACTGATTTTTCAGTTTTTCCTGCCCATTCTGATCGGAAATCTGTTCCAGCAGCTTTACAGCTTCGTGGATTCCATGGTTGTCGGAAAAGGAATCGGAGATACGGCGCTTGCCGCAGTTGGAAATACAAGCTCCGTTCATTTTCTGATTATCGGCTTTGCCGTCGGACTGACGGGTGGCCTTGGCATCTGTATTTCGCATTCTTTTGGTGCAAACGATACAAAAAAGCTGCGGAAAGAGATTGCCATGTCGGTCTATATCTGCCTTGCCATCGGAATTGTGATCACAACGTTCAGCCTGCTTCTGATGCGGCGGCTGTTTATCTTTCTGCAGACGCCGGAGGATATGATGACGGATACTCTCGTGTATTTCGGAACAATCCTGGCCGGAAGCACCATCACGATTTTCAATAACTTTGTGATGACACTGCTCCGCTCGGTCGGAAACAGCAAGGTTCCGCTCGTCTCCATGGTGCTTTCTGCCATTGCCAATATTGTGCTGGATCTTCTCTTTGTGTTTCCGCTTCACATGGGTGTATTTGGAGCAGCACTTGCCACGGTTCTGGCGCAGGCGATTTCCGCGCTGTACTGCTTCAGGCACATCCTCCGTGCACCGGAATTGCTTCCACAGAAGGGGGACTGGAAAGCGGATGGAAAAATTCTTGCCGCGCTGACCGGAAAAGGTCTTCCGGTTGCAGTGATGAATTCTGTTACTGCCATCGGAGGAATGGTGCTTCAGGTCTTTGTCAACCAGATGGGAACCGCCTATGTGGCTGCGTATGCGGCATGCATGAAGGTCTGCGGTCTGTTTGAGCAGCCGGGTGTGACCGTCGGACTGGCGCTTCTGACCTTTACCGGACAGAACTATGGAGCAAAGAAGTATGACAGAATCAAGAGCGGCGTATGGGCCGGTGTGATCCTGTCGATTCTGGTCAATCTGCCGTTTGCGGCGCTGGAAATTTTCGCGCCGAAATTCCTGGCATCTCTGATGCTGAACGATCCGACCGTCATTTCCTACACCTGTATCTTTCTTCCGCTCACCGGAATCGCATTGTTTCCGCTTGGATGGCTTTTCGTATTCCGAAACGCCTGCCAGGGCATGGGAAAAACGGTACTGCCGATGATTTCCGGTGTTGTTGAAGTTGTGATGCGTGTCGGCATCGTTCAGATTGCGGTTCCGCACTTTGCGTTCCGCGGTGTCGCATTCGCTGAGATTTCCGCATGGATTGGCGCGGGAGCGATGCTGATGGTTACGTATCTGGTGTATCAGGTGCGGCTGTCAAAAGGTGTTTCGAAGTAAAAATAAAAATCCCGGATTCTGGATACCTGCCGTAAAAGCAGGAACCGAAAATCCGGGATTTTTGTTTTTGAAAGATTTAGCTGTTTTCCACCGGTGTTCCCATGTAATAGAAACCGCGACACTCATCCAGATATACATTCTGCAGCGTGCCGATCAGGGAAGCATCACCTTTGAAATGAACGAGCGTATTGTTACTCATACGGCCGGTCACAAGGGACGGATCCTGTTCATTGATGCTCTCGACGAGAACTTCCTGAACTGTGTGGGTATGTCTTGCCGTTACCTCACGGGAGATTTCCTGTACTTCAGCAAGAAGACGGTCGAAACGGTCCTTCACAACATCGACCGAAATCTGATCCTCCATAGCGGCAGCCGGTGTTCCTGTTCTTCTGGAATACTGGAAGGTAAAGGCGCTGTCGTAGCGGACCTTACGTACCACATCCATCGTTTCGAGGAAATCTTCCTCTGTCTCGCCAGGGAAACCGACGATGATATCGGTTGTCAGGGAGACATCCGGTACTTTCGCGCGGATGCGGTCAACAAGGTCAAGATACTGCTCTTTCGTGTAGCGGCGGTTCATCAGCTTTAAGATGCGGCTGCTTCCGGACTGGAGCGGGAGATGAAGATGGAGGCAGACCTTTTCGCAGTCGCGCATCGCATCGATCAGCTCCTCAGAGAGATCCTTCGGGTGGGAGGTCATGAAACGGATGCGCTTCAGCCCTTCGATTTTATTAACCTCGCGCAGAAGCTGGGCAAACGTCATCGGCTCCTCGAGATTCTTTCCGTAAGAGTTGACGTTCTGACCGAGCAGCATGATCTCCACAACGCCGTCTGCAACGAGGCGTTTGATCTCTGCAACGATTTCCTCCGGCTTCCGGCTGCGCTCGCGGCCGCGCACATACGGTACGATACAGTAGCTGCAGAAGTTGTTGCAACCGAACATGATATTGACGCCGGATTTGAACGGATATTTCCGGTCAACCGGAAGATTTTCTACGATCTTGTCGGTATCTTTCCAGATATCGATCACCATGCGGTCCTCGGTCATACAGCGGACAAGGTATTCAGCGAAGCGGTAGATATTGTGGGTTCCGAAAATCAGGTTGACGAAATGATAGCTTTTTTTGAGCTTTTCGACAACGAGCGGCTCCTGCATCATGCATCCGCAGAGGGAGATGATCATGCCCGGATTTTTCTTTTTGTATTTGCCAAGCTGTCCGAGACGGCCGTAGACGCGAAGATTGGCGTTTTCACGGACGGTACAGGTATTGTAAACGACAAAGTCAGCATCCTCGGTCTCCACAATGTGGTAGCCGACGGTTTCCAGGATTCCCTCGAGCTTTTCAGAATCGCGGGCATTCATCTGACATCCGAATGTTGTGATACAGGCAGTCAGGAATTCTTTGCCGTTTTTTTTCGCGCGTTCCGGGACGAGCTGCTGTTTTAAGAGCGCCATAAAGTAATACTGGCGCTGCGGTTCTGCTTCCGGAGCCGGGAGTGTGATATCAACGTCCATCAGGTCGATGCCGGAAACCTCTGCATCCGGAATCGTTCTAAGATCTATTTTCATAGTTGCTGTTCCTCTTTTCTGGGTAGTAAAAATCGTGGCAGAATGCCGAGAAAAAAGACCCGTCGCATCGGATCTTATCTGTCTGTTATTTTATCGTATCTGTGGGAAAATAGCAAGGAAAAAAGGTGCTGCAATCGAAACAGAACAGCAAACCGAAAATTTTACGGTTTTTCAAAATTATAACAAAATTTCAGAACCAATTCTTGACAAATGACAAAAATCGCGCTAAAATTACAGCCGTCGTGTAAGATAAATTCTGGGAAGAGAAAAAGTAAATGCGGAAAAAGCGTTTGCAGAGAGCTGTCGGAGAAGGTGCGAGACAGCAGCGTGTCCGGATTGAACATCATCTCGGAGAAGGGAAACCCAAAGAACTGTTTTTATTGTTTCATTAAGATAAAGACAGGATTCCAGTAGGTTTTCACGGGAGTTTCCCGTTACAGAAACCGCGTATGCTTGTGCGTGTATTCGTACTTGTTTCAAAGGAGAGACAAGGGTGGTTTGCGGAAAAAATATGGTCCGTCCCTGGTTATCGTGGGGCGGCTTTTTTTATGCAGAAACACCGGTAATGCAGCCTGGCAAGAAACAAATCCTGCTGCAAAACACGCGCAGACAGGAAAAGGGAGGAAACATATGAAAGTGTACAAAAAAATCATGAACGGCGTGGCATTTGTCGAGAAATTGATTCTTGTGCTGTCCACGATCCTGATTGTTGTGCTTACGGTCGGAAATGTCCTGTCCCGTAAGATTCTGCATCAATCCTGGTCATTTACCGAGGAACTCGTTGTTGCGGTATTTGTCCTGATTACACTTCTCGCTGCAGCGCTCGCTGCCCGTGACGGAGAGCTGGTCAATCTTTCTTTACTGCCGGACCGTCTTTCAGAAAAAGCGAGAAGAATTCTGCTGGTGGTCAACACGGCTTTCAGTGTTGCATTTACCGCAGTCCTGTTTAAATACGGCATGGACAAGGTTCTGACCCAGTTAGCCAACGGAAAGAGAACCTTCGTGCTGAACTGGCCGGAATGGATTTTCTGGTCCTTCGTACCGATCGGAGCCGCCTGCATGACGCTCCACATGATCGAGTATCTGATTGATACCTTTGTAAAAGCGAAAGAGGAGGGAGAAGAAAAATGATCAGTGCAATTCTTTTTATTTCATTCTTTATTTTCCTGATCCTTGGTATTCCGATCGGCATCTGCCTCGGTTTATCCTCGATCTGCGCAATTTTATATTCCGGCACATCGCTGACGATCGTTGCCACCAACATGTATTCCGGCATCAGTAAATTCCTGCTGCTTGCCATTCCGTTCTTTGTCCTGTCCGGAAATATCATGGCAAAGGCGGGTATCTCCAAACGGCTGATCCGTTTCGTTGATACATGTGTCGGCCACAAAAAAGGCGGTATCGCCATCGTGTGCGTTATCGTTGCCTGCTTCTTCGGCGCTATTTCCGGTTCCGGTCCGGCAACTGTTGCAGCTCTTGGTATGGTTCTGATTCCTGCCATGATCGAGCGCGGCGGCTTCTCCGCACCGTTTGCCACAGCGCTGATGGCGACATCGAGTTCGATCGCAATCGTCATTCCGCCGAGTATCGCATTCGTTGTTTACGCATCCATCACCGGCGTATCCATTGCAGATATGTTCACCGCAGGTATCGTTCCTGGTATCCTGATGGGTGTTGCTCTTGTAATCGTTGTTCTTCTTGAGGCAAAGAAACACAACATTCAGCCGACGCAGAAGAAGGCAACGGCAAAAGAGAGATGGGATGCATTTAAGGATGCGTTCTGGGGATTCCTGATGCCGGTTATTATTCTTGGCGGTATCTATGGAAGTATTTTCACTCCGACCGAGGCAGCAGCCGTTTCTGTTGTGTACGGTCTGTTCGTCGGAATCTTTATCTATAAAGAAATCAAAATCAAAGACCTGTGGGATCTGATGGTAGACTCCGCGAAGACCACCGGCGGCATCATGCTGATCGTAGCAAGTGCTTCCCTGTTCTCGTTTGTCTGCACCAAATTCGGTATCGCGCAGGCAGCTTCCGATCTGCTCGGAAGTGTTGCACATAATCAGTTTACATTCCTGCTGATCGTCAATATCATTTTCCTGATCGCAGGATGTTTTATCGATGCAAACTCTGCCATGTACATCTTCATTCCGATCATGCTTCCGGTCTGCAAGGCACTTGGCTATGATGTCGTTGCATTCGGTATTGTGGCAACGGTCAACCTGGCCATCGGACAGGTAACTCCGCCGGTCGGCGTCAACCTGTTTGTTGCTATTTCTGTCAAACTGAAAAAAGGAATGGAAGTTACGATCCAGCAGATCTCAAAGGCCGTTATGCCGATGATCGCTGCATCCGTTGCTGTACTTCTACTGATCACCTACGTTCCGCAGATTTCCACGTTCCTTCCGAAAGCTCTCGCAGGAAAAGATGGTTCCTACAGCGGTACGGTAGCTGCTACCACGAATTCCGATGCGTCTGGAGATGACAGCCAGACCAGTACCAGCGGGGATAATGGAAACAGCGAAGATTACAATGATATCGCAGATTACAGTGATCTTGACTGGCTGGAGCAGACATGGAACTTCACCTGCTCGACCACCGAAACCAGTACCTGGGCAGAGGGCGGACGCAAGTTCGGCGAGCTCATGGAAAAAGCAACCGGCGGAAAGATCAAAGTCAATGTTTATGCCGCAGACCAGCTGACAAACGGAAACCAGTCCGAGGGTATCCAGGCGCTGATGAACGGAGATCCGGTACAGATTTCCATGCACAGCAACCTGATCTACTCTGCCTTTGACCCGAGATTCAACGTTGTTTCCCTTCCGTTCCTGTTCGACTCTGTAGAGGATGCGGATGCCAAACTCGACGGCGCGGCCGGTGAGAAATTAAAAGAGATCCTTTCCGAGTACAACCTGCACTGTATGGGAATTGCGGAGAACGGTTTCCGTCATCTGACGAACAGCAAGCAGGAAGTAACATCTGTCGATGACATGAAGAACCTGAAAATCCGTGTGGCAGGAAGCAACCTTTTAATGGAATGCTACAAACGCTGGGGTGCTGACGCGACCAACATGAACTGGTCCGAGACATACACCGCGCTGCAGCAGAAGACCGTTGAGGGACAGGAGAATCCGCTTCCGGCAATCGACGCAGCCAGTGTACAGGAAGTACAGCCGTACTGCTCGATGTGGAATGCAATTTACGACTGCCTGTTCTTCTGCATCAACGGAGATATTTACAATTCTCTGACACCGGAACAGCAGAAGGTTGTCGATGAGGCAGGCCAGAAGGCTGTGGATTATGAGCGTGCGATCAACCGTGCCGGTGATGATGAGATCATGGACCGCTGGCAGAATGAGAACGGTGTCAAGATCACAAAGTATGAGGATATGGATATTGATTCTTTCAAACAGGCAGTTGACGGTGTGGATGAATGGTATCAGAGCGAACTGGAGAGCCAGGGCTATGAAGATGCCAAGGATCTGATTGAAACCTTTACGAAGGAAGATACTTCTTCTGCATCGAAGTATGACGTAGAAGACAGAAGCGACCTTGACTGGCCGGAGCAGACATGGAACTTTACCTGCTCCACCACCGAGACCAGTACCTGGGCAGAGGGCGGACGCAAGTTCGGTGAGCTCATGGAAAAAGCGACCGGCGGCAAAATCAAAGTTAATGTTTACGCTGCAGACCAGCTGACCAACGGAAACCAGTCCGAAGGTATTCAGGCGCTGATCGACGGCGACCCGGTACAGATCTCGATGCACAGCAACCTGATCTACTCTGCATTTGACCCGAGATTCAACGTGGTATCTCTTCCGTTCCTGTTTGACTCCGTAGAAGATGCGGATGCAAAACTCGACGGCGAGGCTGGTGAAAAATTAAAAGAGATCCTCGCCGAGTACGGTCTGCACTGCATGGGAATCGCGGAGAACGGTTTCCGTCAGCTGACGAACAGCAAGCAGGAAGTGAAATCTGTCGATGATATCAAGAATCTGAAAATCCGTGTGGCAGGAAGCAACCTGCTGATGGAATGCTATAAACGCTGGGGCGCTGATGCGACCAACATGAACTGGTCCGAGACATATACTGCATTGCAGCAGAAGACCGTTGAGGGACAGGAGAATCCGCTTCCGGCAATCGATGCAGCCAGTGTACAGGAAGTACAGCCGTACTGCTCCATGTGGAATGCGATCTACGACTGCCTGTTCTTCTGCATCAACGGCGATATCTACGACAGCATGACACCGGAGCAGCAGGAAGTGATCGATGAGTGCGGCCGCCTCGCAACCGAGTACGAGCGCGGTATCAACCGTGCCGGCGACGACGAAATCATGGACCGCTGGCAGAATGAGAACGGCGTAACTATCACAAACTACGACGACATGGACATTGATTCCTTCAAAGAAGCAGTGGACGGCGTAGACGAGTGGTACCAGAACGAACTCGAAAGCCAGGGTTATGAGGGTGCGAAAGATCTGATTGATACCTTTACAAAATAGAAAATAAGCAAAGGGGGAAATCCATCCGTAAATCCATCCGTGTATGCGGGTGGATTTTCTGTTTTTATGGATTGTGTTTTCGCGGGAAAGTGCGTATACTGGAGAGAGTTTGAAAAAGGAACGGAGAGAAGCGAATGGAAGACGGAAGGATAGCAAAAGTAAATATCGATGACTGGGCATTTATTCCGATGATTCCGTTCGGGCTTCTGGCGGGATACTGGGGAACGATGGAAGTGCGGATCACGGCGCTTGCAGAAGAAGGCTTTCAGATCCGTCTTGCGCATCCGGCATCCGAGGCGCAGAAACAGGAGCCGCCGGAACTGGCGTTTTATGATTATCATACGGCATCGTACCATCGGCTTCCTATCTGCGATGCACGCCTGGTACGTGAAAAACAGGAGCAGTTTTTTACGGTTTATACGTTTACAACAGAACTGGAAGCATACCGCAGAGAGGTACAGCACCTTGCGATGCAATACAGCCGCTATATCCGCTGGAAGACGGAAGGTGACGACGCAGTGCTCGCGGAGGAGATGACGGGATATCCGGCCAGGGAGGATGCGCAGCACTTTGAAAGTCTGGAAGAACAGAAACAGGTGTGGTTTGCGCTGATCCATGAGAATACATTTGAGGAGATCCGGCGCGGAGCCTGGGAAGGAAATCCGTTGGTGAAACCAGAACTGGCACTGGAGATTGACTGCCCCGCATGGTATGAAAAATATTTGGAACTGGATGCACCCGCCTTTTTTACGATGTATTTTCGGAAAAATCAAATCACGCCAGCGCTGGATTTTCAGCCGGACCGCCTGTATTTCGGAAATGCCTTCTGCCCGCATCTGTTTCCGTCAGAGCGTATCCTGCAAAAACTGATTGAAAAAGCCTGCCGGGAGCATTTTGTTGTGACACTTGTCTTTCCCATCCTGCAAGAGAGAAAACGCCATGAGACAGAATACCTGCTGGAAATGCTGGATAACTGGTGCGGACAGCATCAGGAGAAACTGGAAATCGTCGTAAATGACTGGGGAACAGCAGCTTTGGCGGCAGAACGGAAAAATTTTATGGTCTGCCTTGGCATTCTGCTGAACAAGCGAAAAAAAGATCCCCGCATGAAGTATAAGCAGGGAAATGACGCGTTGTTTCGTAAAAACAGTCTGAATGCAGAGTTCTATCGAACGTATTTAAAAGAAAACTTTGGAATCGATCGGTACGAGTGGGAGAGCTTCGGCTTCCCACAGATATTTCCTTCAGGGGAAAACAGTCTGCATTTCCCGTTTTACCAGACCAATACCTCACAGCACTGTACGCTGTACGCGGAATGTGTCAATGGAAACCGGGGCGCACAGGATCAGGTGACGGACTGCCCACGGTACTGTGAACGGCAGGCATTTCTTTATCCGAAGCATCTGCAGATGATGGGACGATACAATTCTCTTTTTGCGTTGGCCCCCGCGCTGTTCCGGAATCCGGCGGAAATGGGACGGGCATATGCAGCACATGGAGTGAAACGGTTTGTCCTGAATCTGCTGTAGGAATGTGCTGATGGGAACGAAAAAAGATGCTGCATTTCCGGAGAGGAAGCAGGGAGATCATAAGAGAAAACAGGAGAGGAAGACGAAAACATGAAAATTACAGCAGGACTTGGATCCGTGGACGATTATGTCCGCTATGTGAAAGCCGGTGCGGACGAGCTTTTCTGCGGTTACGTTCCGTTTTCCTGGGCGGAGAAATACGGCACGGTCATGGCGCTGAACCGGAGAGAAGTGCTGAGTTATAATGTACAGATCGGGTCGTACAGTGAGCTGGAAATCTTATCGGAGATGGTTCGCCGTTATCAAAAGCCGGTTCATCTGACCTTTAATTCCCTGTACTATCTCCCGGAACAGTACGCCGAAATCACCGGAATCATCCAGAAGTGCTGTCGGATCGGCTTCGAGAGCTATATCATTGCGGATCCCGCACTCCTTGTCTATCTGCGGGAACACGGCATCGACTGTGAGGTGCATCTAAGCGGCGATCTGGGAACCGTGAATACAGCGATGACCGACGTTTTTGCAAAGCTTACCCCGAAGCGCATCATCTTTCAGCGGAAAAATACGATTGCGGAAATGCAGGAAGTGATTCGCCATATCCGCACGGAACATAAGGCGCAGACCATTACAGAGTTTGAAGCGTTTGCCCTCAATGAAATGTGCCAGTTCAGCGGCGCGTTCTGCAATTCGCTGCACTGCGATGAGATGGGATACCTGTGCCGCGTGCCGTACTGGAAAAGACCGGTCGAGAAAAAAATACCGGAACTGTCCGTAAAAGGGACAGTCCCGGGAGAATTTATGGTGGAAGAAGGAGAGGATCTCTGCGATGAGAGCGGCTATCTCTGCGGAGAAAGCGGCTGCGGTCTCTGTGCGTTAAAGCAGTTATCCAATGCGGGAATCACACATTTAAAGCTCGTCGGACGCGGAAACTATGCCGACTTTATGGAACGCGACATCCGGAATCTGCGCTGGGCACTCGATATTCTTGATACGGTCAAAAGTGATGCAGAATATCGAAGGAAGATGAAAATCGAACTCTTTCCGAAGGGCTGCGGTCATCTCTGTTACTACCGTTGATGCTTCTTTTCTGGGAAATGCCGCACTCTTCATACAGCTCCTGCCGCATCTTCTGGATCACGATTTCTTTTTTCTTCTCAATGTCCATCAGCGCCGCCTGCTTTAAGATATAGTCGAGCAGCAGAAAGATCGAAAAAGCCGCGCGCCGCGGTTATAGGAAGAATCGTCACCTCGCCCACAAAGTCGATCGGCTTGTTTTTCTCAATCATATAGATATCGCCATTCTGAAATTCATTGATCACGCGGTGCTCGCCCTTTGCGATGATACCGAATTTCTCGAGTTTATAATGCAACACATTCCTTTCTGCTTCTTCCGGTACTTCTTGTCGCGCACGGAATTGGCGTTTTTGCGGGAAGCAAAAATGCAACAAAAATCAACCAGACCCTGCTGAAACGCATCGTGGCCGTAGCTTCGATTGCGATTGCGTGCATCAAGCTGTTTCTGTAGGTTCCGGCATGTCTGCGAAAATCGGCGTTTTGCACACAAACTTTGGTTAGAAGTGTATTCCAATTGTTCTTATTGACTAAATATTCTCTTTGGGAATACAATGTAGAAAAGACAAAAAGGAGGGATACCACATGCAGGCACTTTCAAAGAAAAAAACTGGTGATATCTGTACCATCAAATGGATGTTTGGAATCCCTGAGATTTTGGATTTCCTGCGGAGCCGCAAAATCGAAGAGGGCAGCACCATACAGGTCATCCAGAAAATGGACGGCGGATTAATCCTCGGCATGGACGGAAAGCGAATCGCACTGTGCGACGAAGCAGCAGACCGAATTCAGGTGTGAAATCGGATCTGCCCAGCAAATAGAAAACGAGTGGAACCTTGAAAAAAGGATCCGCTCGTTTTCTGTTTACAGAAATCGTCCGATGAGAACTTCCGCGCCGCCGATAACGGCAGCGAGAGGAATACTTGATACAAGACAAAGGAAGAACCAGCATGTTGAAAAAAATGTCGATGCAGCATAAAGCGTCACCAGCGGTGCAGAAATACTTCGCAGATTTTTTGCGCAGAACCGTTGCGGAGCAGACATCAGTTAGGGTAAAATAGAGCAGATCTTAAGAAAAAAGGAAGTTAGAAATTTATGACATTACTAGAAATGATACAAAAAGAAAACGCTGCTGCATTCACACATGGCGGAAAATTTCATGCGGATGATGTGTTTTCTGCCGCACTGCTTCTGCATTTCAACCCGAAGCTTACGATTCAGCGCGGAAACCGTGTGCCGGAGGAGTTTGACGGGATTGTTTTTGACATTGGAAGAGGGGAGTATGATCATCACCAGAAAGACAGCCGCATCCGGGAGAACGGAGCGCCGTACGCGGCGTTCGGCCTTTTGTGGGAGGCGCTTGGTACAGAAATTTTAAGCCCCAAGATGGCAGAATGCTTTGATGAGAAATTTGTGCAGCCGCTCGACAACAATGATAATACGGGTGAAAAGAACGAGCTTGCCGGCCTGATCGGCATGTTCAATCCTGTGTGGGATGACAACCGCAGAAGTGATGCTGCTTTCTTTGAAGCGGTAACGATTGCCGGCCGGATTTTGGAGCATAAATGGGAACGTTTCCGCGCGGATGAGCGGATGGAGCAGCAGTTTGCGGAACTCCTCAGCGCACATCGGGAGCGGATCGCCGCAGAGGAAAAGACGGAAACGATGGATGAAAAGATTCTGGTTCTTTCCGAGTTTTTTCCATGCCAGAAGCAGCTCTCCGCGACGGAAATCGCTTTTCTGGTCTTTCCGTCCAACCGCGGCGGCTACTGTGTTCAGCCGGTGAGAAAAGAAAACTCGTCTAATTATAAGTATGAATTTCCGGAAAACTGGCTTGGGCTGGAAAATGAAGCTCTGCAGGAAGTGACAGGTCTTGCGGGTGCATCCTTCTGTCACAAAGGGGGATTCCTTCTCACTACAGAGACACTTGCCGATGCCGTTTCTGCCTGCCGTATCAGCCTTATGGGATCGCCGAAAGCGCCGGTTGTGCTCTGCGCCGGCACGGATACAGAGGACGAGCTGATCCATCAGATGCCGGGCATGGAGAACGCCGAGATAGTTCATAAACCGATACCTGCCAGACCGGAACTGAAGATCGAGGGCAGTTACGCGGAATCAGTGCTTGAAAAGACGGAATGGAAGACACTGCTGCGTGAATACATTTCCGATCTTTTGAAAGAAAAACCAGAAGCAGTGTGCATCGGCGGTGATCTCTTTGCGGCTTATCCGGTCATGCATCAGCTTCGGAAGAAACATATTCCGGTTCTGACCGCATCGGAGCAGAACGGAAAGCGGATTCTGGTCCGCATTCCGTCCGGTTCCTGAAAAATTACAGATAATCTCTCTCAATTTCGCGAGTTAAACAGAAAAATTCCTCAATATGTAACTTGTTCCTTTGCATCTGCTGCTATCTGTGATACAATATAGAAAATACGTGAAATTTTGGAACAATGAAAAAAAATGATAGTATTTTTCGTTTAACTTCGAAAAAACAGGCCAGACTTCACAGGAACGATACAATTTTGTAATCCGAAATCCGAATGGCCTGGTTATAAGAAATCGACAAACAGCAGAGAGGAGAGGGCAATAAATATGATTTCAAAGAAAAAATTTGGCACAACAGTAACAGCGTTCGGTGTGGCAGCTGGAATGCTTCTCGGTTCGGCAACACCGGCTCATGCGGAGGAGACGGCGAAAACGGTGCAGGAAACGCAGAAAGAACAGGCAGATGCACCGTCCACACAGAGTGAAACGGAGAATGAGAACGCAGAAAAAATGATTGCTCCGGCAGAAGAGACTGAGAAACCGGGGGAAGAAACAGCAGCATCGTCAGATGAGACTGCAGCTTCCACGGAAGATCCGGAAACACCAGATCCTGCTGAGGATCCAACTCCTAGCGAGACACCGGAAGATCCGACTCCGAGTGAGACGCCGGAGCCAACACCAAGTGAAACACCGACACCAACTCCGAGCGAAACGCCGGAACCGTCTGTGACCCCGGAGCCAAGCGAAACACCGACGCCAACCCCGTCTGAGACACCGGCGCCGACAGAAACTCCGGTTCCAACTGAGACACCAACACCAACGCCGACCGAAACGCCAAAGAGCGATGAAACACAGGCGGATGACTGGATTCAGACGATTGATTATGGAAAATATATCAGCGCCATGAAAAAAGATCTCCGTGCAGGCTTTGCGCAGATCGATAAAACATACGCCTACGCCAAGGTCGACACGAAGTTAAATGTCCGTGAGAGCGGTTCCACCAGTGCACGGATCGTCGGAACCCTTCCGGCAAAAGCACTCTGCTTTGTGATTGCTGATGCAGATCAGGAGTGGGTTTACATCGAGTCCGGTGATGTCCGCGGTTTTGTCCGTACGGATTATCTGCAGCAGGGAAAGGAAGCCCTGGAATATGTGACCAGCACTGGAGAAGACCAGATGAAACTTGCGGATCAGATCATCGATCCATCTGAAAATGAAGCATTCAACTATAAAAAAGAGACTGTATATGAAGTAAAAACTTCAACCGGAAACGGTATCATTACATTTGCAAAACAGTTTGTCGGCAGACCGTATGTCTGGGGCGGAAACTCTCTGACGGACGGCATTGACTGCTCCCACTTTGTATGGCAGATTCTGACCCGCTGCGGCGCATACGATGGTCCGATTTCAT
>OGRM01000762.1_pt1 | contig 25527 bp, 20 predicted proteins | sample 1553491 | NCBI WGS metagenome assembly OGRM01 (sample SAMEA2580110, study PRJEB22360) | human gut metagenome | biome: human gut; feature: human-associated habitat; material: faeces | place: Denmark | collected 2008/2010
CTACATAGTAAGGTTTTTCTCTTTGCCCTACATTATTTACAGGAAATATTGTGTCCAAATCATCTTGATGCCAACCAATTAAATGAGTTTTTGGGTCAACATAAAAATATATATTCTTTCCTCTGTTATCACTGGCTGCAATTAACTTACAAAAATTCATAGCAAAATGAGTTTCTGTAAGATTAAAATATTTTCCTGCATCAGCCTTGAACAATGCTATTCTAGCCGTTTTGAACGATGAGTTAATTGCATCCCAATCTGTACCGCTGGCAATATTCCCGCATTGTTCGTTGATATTTACAGTCGAATATCTTCCATTTTCAATCTTTTCAGTGCCTGCACCCACCCAAGTAGAAGTTATGAAATCATATCTGAATAAATCGAACTGTGCATTGTTACGCCCTGCTTTGGTCAGCCAATAATGCTTGGAGGTATCAAGATTTTCTGCTGCATTTAAATCTTCAATGGTACCGTTGAAATAATCTATATTATCATAATGCTTAAAGACAAAGTTAAATCCACTTTTGATAGGGGCGATCTTATTGGTATCCCCAAAAACCAGACTCATTTGCTTTTCGCCGTTATACATCCAATCTTCTTCACCTTCTAAAGTGACATCTTCATCAATCCAAGGTACGCGGCACATCACCAAAGCACGGTCATTATCAGCTCCTTCCAGGCATACATAATCTGGAAATTTTGTTTTGTCGTATCCGAATGTCGGTTTGTCTCCCTTACCTGGTCCAAAAGTCATAAAAGATTTAAATTGTGGTTCGGAATTCTCATCTTCTTGTACAAAGAACAAAAACGGTTTTTGAAGTACAGCTACACGACAATTTTCAAAACCTTCTGTATTAGTAATGGAATTACCTCCACATACAGCTTTAAATAAATCATTAAATAGAGCTGTAGAACCTATTTTATGACTTTGTGCTGAACTTGCAAAATTTACTTTCCCTACCAATTTGAGTGCTCCGGGTACATCGTTGGTTAACTGATAACATTTACCACGATTTACTCCATTCTCATCAACCCAATATCCATCTTCATTGAAGCCCCATTGTCCATTCCACCAAAAATACAACATAGACGATGTTCCTTGTCCTTTCTCATTCATGTCATATAGCGTACCACTATTCTCTGGTTTTCCAGGAATATGGATAATTAAGGTACCATTAAATTTATCCTTTTTGGTATTTCCATAAGTGGCATATTTCCCTTTCCAAAGGATAACGTTGTATTTTTCATAAACAAGATCGTAGCTGATAGTATTACCATTAAGAATACTATTAGAATCGCGAAATGCTATTTTTTCTTCACTATTATCTAAGGATGCCATATAGTTTTGGCGCACATCATTAGCTGTGAGTGCTTTCTTATACACCTTAATACTGTAAATGTCAATGTCGGCTCCAGAACTACCAATACGGATACCTTGTGAGGTTTGTTTACCTTCCACATATTGTACAAAGGTGTCATCTGTAGCGTAGTTAATTTCACGGTTAATGATTCCATTCACAAAAATGCGACAGTAATTTTGTCCGGTACTGGACAAATTGTACAGTAAGTTAACTGCCACTTTAGTACGTGTTCCTTCTCTATACCCAATGTCTTGGTTTTTTCGAGTAACTTTAGCTAAAGTCATAAAACAAGCCTCTGTAGCTTTCATTTCCCAACCTAATGGGTTGTTGTCTTTAGTATAAGAACACATGCGTAGAACTGGCTCATCCTCGTTGGTTATATTACGAGTTGCAAAATCTATTTCAAATGTAAGTGAACCTGTCTTCTGTGTTTGGATGAAATCAGAAAAAGTTTCATAATCAATAGTTATATTTCTGCCACTGGGGACCCGCAAACATTTGATTCCATTATTGTCTTCAACCCAACCATCACTAATAAAACCAAAATTTTCAAAGGTCGCGGGAACATTCTCGCCTGAAACGGTATTAATAATAGTATCTGGGTGGGTTTCAGTATTACTACGTAGTTTTGGATTGATAATTAAATCAGCACCATCAGTCGGGGCAAAATTTTGTGAGTTATCGATATTAAAACTAATACGATCACGCAAGTATTTTTCTCCAGTGCTAAATAACATATAAGCACTGAAATTCGTTTCTTTGCTTTCGATTTCTATCATATTGCCAAATGTGTAAACCACACCATTTTGGGCTTGCTGTTCAGTGTAAGACAGATAATTCTCAACCTCTTGAATGTCTGTTAATTTAAAAGTAACAGGTAATACATCTGAACCTGGGTTATATATTGCCCATTGGAAAAATTGAACGGATGTCCAGTTTACAAGAGACTTGACTATCTGGTTTAATATGATATATGGAGTCTTATTATCAGGGTCTGAAACTATCATTACCTGTGAAACAATGTGTTCACTTTCCACATCTGTGCCATCTACAGATAACCAGGCCTCAATTTCATGTACTCCATGAGACATAACTTTAACAGAATCCCCTTCAGTGTCGGTTACATCAAACTGATTTGGGGTTTCCGTGTACTCAACTTTGCCAACAGCGTATTGGACAGAACGTACACCACCTTCACCACTAATTTTTAAATTTAATGTTTTAGCTACAGCACCAGTATATGTATATAATAAAGACATAGTGGCACCAGTAATAGGTTGCTGCCATTCGTTTCGGAACGTAAGTTTCAATTCTGTTTTTGTAACACTTTGGAACACTACATAAGTTGTGGTACTTTGTGTTTGGTCTCCAGTTACAATGATACGTAATTGACAGGTTCCACTGTTAAGTAATCCACTAATATCTACATCCGTATAAGTGTCGCTTTCGGCTTCTACACTCTTGATTGCCATTGTACCAATTGTACGCCAAGAATCGGAAGCGGAGGCACGCCTTTGGATAGTCATAGTACCATCTTCATAGGTATTTGCGTATTTCCCAGTAACAGGATTGTATGTTTGAGAAGTAAAACGCATTTTTAGAACTACACTACCATCAATGCTTACATAATTTGTTTGATTGCTGGCCGTGGTTAATTCTACAATATTCATTACACCCTGTTCGTCACTAATAGGAATAGTAACATCAAGCAATTTTAATGCTTGATTCTCATCAGGGTCAGCAAGCCATTCATTATATGTGTTTTTATTAGCAAATGCTCGAATATGATAAAAACCGTCCGGATCTTTTGTCATAGGAGGAATGTGACCAATTTTATTGTTTTCATGGTCTTGCAAATAGCTCTTTATAAACTTTTGGACAGCCTCCCCAGAGTAGGGGAGAAGGTTCGTTTCGTCAGGTGCTGCGGGGATGGTATTGTTTTTATTGCCACCCCAGTCCTCTGTAAATTTACCAGCAGGAATTTCGTCAGTTCTGAATTTCTTAGCCATAATTAATTATTTTTTTGTAAAGCGTAATTTAAAAATTTGTTAGTTTTTCCAGCCTTCATCATTTTTCCAAGGAGATGAGTTAATCCAGAAACCAGATCCAAAGCAGGAACGTATAGATTGCCAAACTAATTTTGTCCCTATGTAAACTGCGGTAATTATTTTGTTACCAACTCTTATTTGACTGACATCTTTACCATTTATCTGTATCATTCTTCAAGTATGAAATACACGGTGTTTTCATCTTTGGATTCGATTTGTTCAAAAGCCTCTTCATTTTCAATTACATCAAATGAAAGATTACCTACTTGTTTTTTGAAGGAAAAGGTGTCATTTGAGTTATTGTTTACGGCATTTATCAATTGATTAAATTCGTGAGCTGTTAAACGTCCACGGTTATTAGTTCCATTGTTTTCTTGCTTATTATTAAAATCAAGCAGGTTAGGGGATTGCTCTTGTTCTGCCGCCATACTTAAAATATTAAAGGGAATTCATACGGGAACATGTTACCGTTTAGAAGTTCACACATAAAACAGTCTTGTCCTGATATTCCATAATTTAATGTGATACTTGGTTTTGATCTATCAATTTCTTGTTGTACTATATTGCCTTCATTATCTCTTTGTTCTTTCCACCAATCAATCACTTCATTTTCCATATCAGGAAGATGATACCTAGTCCACTTGAATATGTAGTTTTTAGCTACATAATCCGGATCAACTAGTTTACCTTGATAATAGACGTTAGCGGTTAAAACAGTTTGACAACTATTGTTTTTATATGATACTCCTTGACTGGAAGTAATTTCAAGTGAATAGCCCACTATATATTGTTTCCGTATTGTGAATGTAGCGGAATACTCTTCATCACTAAATTTCACGATACAACGAACTGTTAGCGAGTTACCATTATCCCAATAAGGTTCAAAAGGCCATATTGTTAATATCTTTCCATTTTCTCCTTCAAACGGTATATAATCATATCCTTGTAAATAATACCATTGTCGTTGACTGGAAGTAGACTGTAGGTTCTCTTCTTCCAGCGTTAAGGTAATGTCTGCCGGATTAGTAACAGGGTCGGCTCCTGTTAAGTCTCCTAAAAGAGTAAAGGTATCAGTTCCAACAATACGAATAGACTTACTGACTAATTCGTCTTTTACAGACTGGTCAAGGTTATCCCAAGTCATTGTCACATTTTTGCCAAATGTTACATCGCCATTTTTATTCCATTTAATATTTTTATTGGCAAAATGACCAGAACCATCTGTTTTGATTAATACAGAATTACTACGAGTACCAATACTGCCTTCTCCGTCAAAATTTAATTGAAGCAATGGGTTCTGGATGGTCCCACCAATGCCACCACGATTAAACCAAGCTCCATAATCCTCTGTGTAATTAAGTATAGTGTCAGTAGGTTGGTATTGTGTGACTAGTTCTCCTGCCTCTAATTGTGGTGAAGAAAAATAAAATATTGATTCTCCTGCATTATCAGAGGTATCAAAAGTTGGGACAATGGATAGAACCAATGCTTCTTCTGCCTGTTTCGGAGCTTGTAATTCAAATGTTACCTTTTTACGAGACCATATATTCGTGTTAGCAATAGGTATTTGAACGGTTCCTATTGCTTTATCATTTTGTAAAATAGATAATTGACATGCTTGCCCCGCATATATCCAAAAAGAGAATGTATATTTTTTCCCGATATGTTGCGCGAACCACTCTTCAGATTGGGCTATCATGCTTATGATTTTAGAGGCACTATATACATTGCCGATTCCAGTAGGGTTTTCTATTTGAGTGTCAATAGTAATTGCAGATGTAAAATTAACATCTAAAGAATTAACGAATACATTCCTATGAATTTTTCCGGCATAAAAAGTTGCAGCAAAACCATTCTCATCACCAGCAGTTAATGTTCCAGAAATATGAGCAGATTTTGAAGCAAAAAGTTTCTGTAAGTAACCTCCATATCCTTCTAATTGACCAAATACCGGATCTGTTATTCCATTCAATTTGCCAACACGTATTTTACTGGCATCGCCAAAGTTAGCAACACTAGACAGTAAGATGATATTGAAATCCGACACCCAAACTTCATCTGAAGGAGACATCTCACTTAAATCCAGTTTTACTGTTCGCAAATAACGTCCAGAATAATCGACAGTTATTGTGTGCAACTTATATTGCCAATCTGTTGTAATAGAAGTGGTTTCTTCTCCATCTGTTCTTGTTCCATCTTGGTATTCTAATGAAACTTTACAATTGACAGCTTTATTGGCTTTGATCTTATATGAAATAAGAACGCGGTTGGGGTTTTGAACATATTTGTAGAAATCTTGTTGTAGACCAATGAAACCGTAATATATAGCGTCATTTCTTTTAAAATGACAAATGCGATTATTGTCCGCTTCTGATAGTATGTAATCAGTGGTTACTGCTTCTGTTCCTCGTACTATATATTGTGATTCGGAATCTTCATAATCAGGAGTTGCAATATTTGAAGGCCAACATAAACTCTCATTGCGTCCAATACCGTCAATCACATCCATATATGGGGCATTATCGTCAGACCCAGTTAAATATATGGCTCCAGATCTATTTATATCAAACAGATTGGTAATTCTGGCAAAGTCTAAGATTTCTTCTGTTTTAGGCACATCGCCTTCTAACAGTGCTCCAATGAAATACTGTTTTTCGACAATATCATTTGTATTAGAATCTACAGTCTTATCTATTCCATAATCCAATACACACATTAACGAATAAATAAGATTCTTTCCATCAAAATATTGTCTTCTAACTATATCCCCAGTCCGTAATCCTTGTGTCTTTTTAGAATCGGACTGGAGAGAAATTTTATATTTCTTGTATTTATATACAGACATTATGATATTTCTTCTACTAAGTCTCCGGAACAGGCATCGCTGACCCACCAAGACCCGTTAGTCACTGATTGTTTCTGCACTTCCAATTCGTATATTCTCATTTTTTTACGAATTGTCAGATCATCAAATGTTGCACTGGTGTTGCCGGTCAATTTGTTTTGAATGATACCCCAGCCATTTCCGGCAAAACCACTGGAAAAAGTGACAGAACCTATGTCGTTGACAAAATAGGCATTACCATAGTGCTTAACTCCATTATCTAAAGCCAACCAATAGATTGAATCATCAAAGAATAGCTCGTTGGGGAGGAGGCGGGTTTTAGAATCTGCTATTCCAATTGATTTTTTTCCTTCAATCGGTTTGTCAAAAACAAAAAAATCAGCATCTGTAGAAAACATTAAGCTGGATGATTTTCGATTTAATGGGGCATATAAACTTAACGATTCTACATAGCCAAATGATGATTTTATTATTTCAGAGATTTGTACTGTATCGTCATCAGCTACTTTATTATATTTAAATGGAGCTTCAACAAATACGCTATCACCATCACTGTAAAATCCTGGTCCATCTTCTGATTTTAATCTAATATAACGTCTGAATATAACACCAGAATCTTCAGACGATTTTTTATATGTTTCAATCAATATATTCCCTAAATTGTGCCCTGCCTTAAATGATTCTGGAAAATATGCAGAACCAAATTTTGAAATCATTTCATATTCACCATCATCATCATAAATACTGGTTTGCAGGTTAATTTGTTTGGTATTATCGTCTCCCCAATTTAATATTTTGTTAGATGCAGAAAATGAGATAACATTGTTATTCTTGACATGAATAATGTAATTATCATCAAATTTTATGCCTCCTGTTACAATATTTAAATCCCCTGTTAATTGAGCTAACCGTTTGGCCGAAATAACCAATACACTTGTATTATCAAATCCCAAATCTACACCATACAAAGCGGTAATGCCGGATTGGAATGTGCTTGTACCTTTTACAGACAAGTTTCCGGCAACCGTTCCATCTTTCATGGTCCAGCTTACATCTTCTTTATTTGAATTCCCAGAATGATAAAACTCGTTTCCTTGATAGCTAATGCCATCCTTGGATATTTCTAAATCTCCAAGTCTAATATATCCACTACAAATAACATCGCCGTTTAATGCGATTATATCATTATCATAACTTATAACATTACAACCGTTAATGTATAATCCATGTGTGGGGAGATGCAATTCACCGTTAATAGAAACTATATTTTTTCGCTCTTGTGGATTACTTTCGGACGTTTGGTAAACATCCAATATTTTTATTCCATTGTCTCCGGCTGTAAAACCATACAATGCCTTTAATAAACCGGCCATAGAGTCACCATTTATGGAAACAAACCCACCGGTGCCACTTCCGCCGCCTTCTTCACTGCTTAAACTACTTATAATAGTATTTGCTAATAGATATGCAGAGTTCTTTCTGGTTATATTTTCATATTCATGTATTTCAAGATTGATTTTTTCTTCATTCACGACATAACCATCCACATAATCCGAACCTGTAAAATCTGGAAGTGTTTCGTGTGAAGCTTGTTCCATCCCTGTTAAGAGTCGATTGTACATTGTTTCCAATGCACTACCTTTCTTAATTTGTGATATACCTTCATTTAACTTTGCCATTATTCTGCCACTTTTACGGTTTTTGATAAAAATCCTGATATAGATGCTTTATAGGAGTTAACTTTTGCTTGAAGGGATACAAACTTTGCCAAATTAGCTGGAGGTTGAGGTCCCATCATAGTTGGGGTCATCATTTGAGATAATGCTCCTAGCCAGTCAACCAATAAAGTTGCTAATTGATTTCCAAGTACTGCTGGTTCATTGGCACTACCGCTACCCAAATACACTCCATCTTCTTTGATTATAATTTCTTTTGCATTATATTTTGCCAAAATTTGTTGGGCATCAAGAAGTATTTGACTTTTATCATGTTGGGATAAAATATCATCAGCGGTTATTTTGAATATACTTTTATCACTTTCTCCTTCTCCTTTAGCAACTTCCGACAATATCGAAACAGGGGTATAAGTCGTGTGAGCATGAACACCTGTCTTTTCCAATTCATCTACATCTGGAGTATCCTCTGAATCTTCCCATTCTTTTGTTTCTGTTGCTCCAATAATTACTTTGTTATGCGCGTCTACTTGTATTGTGTCTGCATGAGAGTATTGAATAACATATTCGCGTAATGTTTCAGGGTCTGTTGTTATTACGACATCCGAATAAAGATAGGGGATAACCACTAAACCATTTTCATTATTTTGAATAGCTGAAAGATATACGCCTTCATGTAAACCAACTGGAAGCCCGTCATCAATAGCCTGTTTGTCTGTAAGTGTATGAGTATATTCTTGTACATCAACAGTTCCGCACAGTTCTCCATCTGTATGTATTTTAACAACAAAACCTGATATTTTGGCTGTGTTTTTTATAACGTTGTTTCGCGGGTTTACCAATTTATGAAATGCAATTTGTCGTATAGCATCATAAATAGCACTGTTTGCGCTTAAATCGCTTGTAATTTTATCTGCCATAGTTTTATTCTTTTTCTGGTTTGGCAATACAGTAGGGGAGTTTTAAAGTCTGCCTAAAACCGTTAACACCAAATTTTGTGTTGATTTCTTCAATAAGATACCAACCTTGTTTTTCAGGTTCGCGTTTATCAAGTAAAACGACTTTCATTCCAGATTCCAAATGCCTCATGCCTAAATTAGTTCTGTGTAAATCTCCGAAGATAGTAATACTACCTTCAACGCCATTTCTATTATATCCTTCAAAAAAGGCTTCGGCTTCTTTTATTAATTCGTCCTCGCTAATGCCAATTTTTGATGATACATAAGGGATAACGTTGTACGCACTTAGGTTTACTCTATCCTTAGTCTTTGATTTGGGGATAGCTCCAAGTTTTAGGGATTTCTTGCTAAGTTTTGTTTCATTCAGAATTTGGAATTTCTTATGTTCTGTATCATTTTGTCCGGTCCATTCTGGATTTAAACGAACTGTTACATTATACTTGATTTGTTTGTTACCCTCAAACTTGAATCCTTCAGCGGAGACCGCTAAATATCGGGGATCACAATTCATCAAAGTTAAATTGTCTTGGGCTACATGATAATCAAACTGTATTTGAGGAGTATCAGAACTTCCATCTGTATTTAAAATAGAGCTGGCAACATTTCCTGATAAATAAGTATGCCCTACCATAACATAAGGAGTTCCATCTGTATCTTTCCTAATAAAACTATATAGCCCGTATTTATTCCATTCTGTTAATACATCCGCAACTGTCAAATCTTCCGTTAACTGAATCTTGCCAATATTAATGTCCCTTTCTGCTGTTTTGGGATGCAATTTTAACCCTGTTCCTTTTAATAAATCGTATTTTCCTCCCTCTTTCAACAAATCGTTTACTGTAACAGTCATTGGGCCTAATTTAACGACATTTTTTCGTTTTAGCCCACTTGCCAGATTCTCACATTTGATTTCAATAGGTGTGCTTACACTGCATTTTACGATATAACCGTCAAAATCGGGAACGTTCTTGACAAATGCCTCTTTCTCCATTGCCTGAAGTCTCTCGGTCGCATTTTTGAAGACCTTTCCTCTATCTTTATAATAGCCTAAATATATCCGGATACGTTGTCCTACCTTAAAATCAGTCGGCTGGGCTGTCGAATATCCTTTTCGCTTTTCTACAACTGTACCGTCTATTAAACGCTCTGTATAAACAGTAGTTGCACCTTCTTTTTCTATGTTCTCGGAAGTTATAGTGCGTTTAATTACGGTTCCTCTTGGGAATCTGACAGAAGCTGAATTAATAAGTTTCTTATAAGTATCGTTTATCTCAATACTTTCACATTCCCGAATAACAAGGCATTTATTTTCATCTGGATCGTTAATTTCTATAACGTCACTATTAGCTTCCCATATTAGGATTTTACAGCACAATATATCAAGGCATTCTTTACCATCTATAATTATTGCTTCTGGAAGTTTCATACTTAAATGGTGTTAGAAGTTAATGATTCAATCATTTGAGCGGCTTGATTAGCAGCAGATGCTTTAACCTTATCAAGAAGAACTTTGGCCCAACCTTGTTTTTTCATTTGAGAGATTTCAAGGTTTGTTCCATTTATGGTATCTTGCACTACATTAACCGCGTCATCCGGTTCAACGGCAACACATGTAAAACTATATGGTTGAACATTCTTAAAGCCTTCATTTTGCCCCATATTGAAGTCTTTTATCAGAATTTGTGTCACATTGAACTGTTGAAACATGAGATTAAATACCTGGATAACTCCTTTATGTTGCATCAATGTTATAAATTTGGAAACTTCTGCATACGGATATACATCCGGATAATTGCTAACAATCTTTCCTGTTACAGTAAAATTTATATCGCCTCCTGAAATCAATTCTTTACGTGAATAATCTCTTCCTTGTACCTTGGTTAATACAAGATTGTTAGAACTTTGTGCTTGCACTATAGCACCTAAGTCTAAGAAAACAGGATCGCCGGGCACCTTTACTTCCGTAGCAGTGTTAAGTGATGAACTGGCAGCAGCTTCATTGCTCAATCCTTTTATTTTATCCCAATAAGTATTGAATTGAACCGTTTGAACCTGGCCGCTTTCATTTTTAATCCAAAGAAGTAAACCTTCATTGGCAGGTTTACCTTGATACTTTAATACAACCCCTTGTTTATTAAAGGTATCTTCATCTGCCTTCTGACCGTTCGTTATGATTTTCTGAAGCTCTTGACCTTGGTTCTTCTGATAGGCTGCGGTGGCATTCTTTCTGTCCAACTGGCGTATATATTTGGGATAAAGATCGTTGATGGTAGCAAAAGTCATTTGCATCATCGTTCTTTTGGCTGCATAAACAAATACATTACTATATCCTCTATTGGATATAAATTTCAATTGTCCATCTCTTTTTCTATAATTAGCTGCATAAAAGGCGGCATTCACACCGGTGTTTGCCAGCCCTTTACCAACATTAATCGTTAAATTAGAAAATGTAGAGCTTATAAAACTCATATTACATCATATTTGCATTAAAATCTTGAACTACATCTAACAAGGCGGTTGCTAATTCTTGTTTTACGTTTGTTATTGCCGCAACTTGTCTATCATCTGTCATATCAATTGTTTGATGATCCACGCGCATTAGATTTTCTATTCGTACTATTAATTGTTTAGGAGCTGCATTATAATTATTATGACTCCTATATTGAGACTGGTCGGCTCCGTTATGAAGGCTGGAGGCTAAATCTTGCTCTTTGTTACCAGCCGTAGGGTCCCACTTAAATGTATCTTTAACATTTTTAGGGGTATATATTTTCCCACTTTTATCTACCCACTGTGGAGTAGCGTATGGAGCTATTGTTTTAGCTATATACTGTGCCCCGTCAAAAATCGCTTTATCACCTTCTTTCTGTGGACCATAAAAACCGCCCGTAGGAAGTTCGTACCCATTTTTAAGTATATTTTGGAAAGAAGATCTATTTATAAATGGGGCGAAAAGTGGTTTGTATTTAACATCAAGTTCATTGTAAAAGGCTAAAATATCATCAAATGTTTTTGTGATATGACCGGAAATTTCTTTAACATTAGATTTTTCAGGTAATCCAAATTTAGAGGGGTTATTGTATATATCCTGTACATACTTCAACCATCCTTCAGTTCCAAATAGACCAGCTTTAGTATCAAACAAAAGTCCGAAACGGTTTTGCAATACAGTTTGGATCTTCATTGGATCAATAGTCTTTCCTGCATCGGCATCTTTTAACACAGAAGCAAAATCATTCCATGTATTTATTGTTTTCTGCATAATTTGCATAAGGTGCCGGATATATGCTTGTGAACGATGCACATCACCTTCAGTCATCTCGTCATGGAATGTTTCTGTGCTAATCCAGTCCCATCGAGAATCCCAACTATTCATCTTAGGTATAAAACGCTCTGCTGCATTGTCTAATATTCTTGATAAATCTTCTGAACTATTAGCAGACACAGCGTTATGCAAAAGATATTTGCTCAAAGCCATATTCTCTTTAGAATTATGGTCTGCTAATTGGGCCAGCATCATTTGGACGGCCACTTGTTCGCTTATATCTCCGTTTCTTGCAAAAACATTTGTATTCGTTCCACTTAAAGTACGGCCATGTAACTCATACGCATAATAATTTTCACCGTTCAGACCTTTTTTGACAGTCTGTTTCATTCCCAGTGCGCCGGATAATGACTGGAAGGCTTTATCTACACCTGTCCATTGGTCTGCGGCTTCTAATCGTTTTAGTAATTCCGGGTCTCTACCTGCGGCTGTGTCAAAGAATTTGGTTTGGTCGTCTACACTTTGTTTGGGACCATTCTTTTCTATCCAGTAACGATGCCATAATTCAGCGGATTGAGCAATACGCTCGTTTTGGGTTAACAATTCATTATTGAAAATACGCATATTTCCAATCATTAAGGCATCTGGATCGGATAGATTCAACTTGTCAACATTCAAATTACGATAGCTTTGTGCCCATGCTTCATTAGCTTGGCGAGCAGCTTCTGTTATTTTATATGCATCATAAATTTTATAACCTATATAAGTGATAGCTCCTGCTGCCATTACCCCCCAACCAATTGGATTAGTTAAGAAAAAACGTGAAAACCCTTTTATTGCTCCCCATAATGTTGTATTGCCTATTTCCGTGAGGGTATTTATAGTCTTATTACTACTATTTGCTACAACATTACCGACTGTACTTCCTCCAACAAACCATTGTTTAATTTTACTTCCACCATGTAGTAAACCTCCACCTAACGCATTGAATATAGCCTGTCCTTTATTTAAATTATGGCGGCTTTTTTCTATATTATATATACGTACCATATAGGTAAGTGCGGTAAATAGCGGTTTTAAAAAGAATTTAGACAACCAATCTCCCATAAACAATCCACGAATCATTAATGTCGTACTCCATATACTTTGAACTACGCCTGCTGCAATTCCTAACGACATTTGGATTCTTATAAAATATTGAAGAACGGTCTTCCCCCAATTTGGTATCCAGTTCCAGACAGTCATAATGCCTTTAAACACACCAACAATAACATTTGCTATTTTCAAAAACATGTCCATTGCATTTCTCAATGCAGTTGCAAACTCTGTGGATTTCATTAACTCAATCATGCGTTGCAGGAAGTCTCGTATTACTCCTTGCATTTGTTCAAACCCTTGCATTCCAGTTTCTGTAAATGCCGAGGTCATCTGATACCAAAGACCCTGTATGGTGTTTTTCTTTTCGTCGGCAAGGTCGGATGCAAGCCCCATTGACTTTTTATTGAGTCCGGTTACTTCTTGCATTTTTGCTACATTATTTATTAATGCTAGTGCACCTGGAGCCGCTGTTACCCGAAACATCTTGTTGATTAGTGTTGAGAAATCACCAGCACTCATGGTTTGCTGTTTTTCATGTAAATCACTTAAAATGTCAGAGAGATTCCGAAGATTTCCGTTTTTATCTTTTGTGTTGATGCCTAATATGTCCCATGCTTCTTGACCTCTTTTAGTAGGGTTCATCATATTTAATAGCATCATACGTAACGTAGTACCTGCGTGAGAACCTTTGATACCGGCATCGCCTAATACACCAAAAGCTGCCGAAGCAGTTTCAAAATTTAACCCTGATTGATGGGCGACAGTACCGGCATATTTAAATGATTCAGCTAATTCTAACAATGTTGTATTCGTTTTTGTGAACGTCATCGTAAGAATGTCTGCTGTGTTATCCATCTGTTTTGCTGGGATTTCATAAGCGGTCATAATGTTGGTTACAACATCCGCTGTTTCTCCCAAGTCTGTATCACCTACTAGTGCAATATCTGATATAGGCCGGATAGCATGTTTTATTTGATCGACATCATATCCTGCCATAGCTAAGAACTTTCCAGCTGATGCAACTTGTGGGGCTGTATATTTAGTCTCAACACCGACTTGGCGCATGAGTTGGTTCATTTCATTAAACCGACCTTCAAACCCTATACCTTTATCGTGAGTCTGGAGGATATTTTTTGTCGTTTTGGCTATATTGTCATAGGTAGAAGCATCTCTAAATACAGAAGTTACCCCAGACATTAAAGAGCTAAGCCCATAGGCAATTCCCATACCCTTAATCATTTCGCCTGCAACATTTGTACCTGTGTTGGCGTATGTTGGACCTAATACTTGCCGAGTAGATGGATACAGATAAGTACTTCGTCCTGCTCCAGTCTGTCGTGTTGAAGTGGAAGTCGTATTTCTAGTTGTGCTACCAGATACCTCCTTAGATGCGCCAGCGGCACTGGCTGTAATGGTTATTTTACTATTCGACTTAATCTGTTCTATTTTCTGTATTAACTTATCAAGACTACTTATTGCTCTTTCTGTATTAGCCTTTGGCTCAATCGTTTTACCATTTATAGAACTAATAGCTTGATTCAATTTCTTTATATCCGAAGTTGAATATAAAGGTTTACCTAATGCAGTCTTTGCCTGTGATTTTATATTATTGAGTTTAGTTAAGATGCGATCTAAACTTGCTTCGGCTGCACTTGTATTGATTTGTATGTTTATAGGTTTGGTCTTAATAGAAGCCAATGCTGAATTAACCTTACCGATGCTTTTTGCAACAATATCAAATCGCTTTGTTAATGCTTCCATTTCAGCTGTGGCCTGCTGAAATTTACGTATAGACTCTAAAGCTGGATTAGAGTTAACGTTTATCTGATAATTAACAATATAATTTTCTGCCATCTTTTTGTATTTTGATTTTCTAAAGAATAGCGGTTTGGTACCCTGAAAGATTGAAAAAGCCCCTTATCCGACAGAGGATAAAGGGCTACGTAGAAAAAACGAGTAATAAGACACTTTACGCAAGCATTCCAAGTGCACTTGCTTGTTGAGTTATGAGCATTTTGCTGTGGAGCCATACGGCATCTTCAGAAAGCATTGCAAATTCTTCATCGTTTAACTCATCAAGGTTTACGCTGGGAAAATAATGACGGATAAATATCAGTCTATGACGAATAAGTTGATCGTCTTTTACTTCCCAGCTTTTGATAAATTTACGAGTTTTCCTTTGCGCAACTCGATAATTTGAGCCAGGTGTGGCATCAAGCCATAGATGAACAAGGAATCATCTTTAATCAGTTCTTTATCGCCATCGACAAAGCAATCTTTTGCCAATTCTCGCATGGCACCGGCCTGGTCCTTTTGGGAGAGGGACAAATATTTACTGAATGTCGGGAAAGGTGGCTGTTTAAAATAACCGATATAATATGGCTTTTCGCCTTCGTCTTCATCTCCTTCCACAAAAATCGGGAATACACGTTTTAGTTTGGGATCTGAATCTTTCAGCTCTTTTACTTTCTTTTCAATCTCGGTCTGAATATCTTCAGGCAAGAAAAGGTCTTCGTTTACATTTTCCATTATAATTATGATTATTGATGTTTATCCAAGAATAGAAGTTCTGGAAATCGTTGGTTTATTGGTCTTGCATTTAAAATGTTAAATATTGAATGATTGTATATTTTTATTGGTTAGACTTTTATTTTTCATTTTATGTTATTATTTTTGCATGAAAATAGTAGTACATGAGATTAATTTCGAGTGTACTCTATGTAGGGATGTAAAAGGGAAACTGTTGAAAAATGGTTTTCCCTTTTTATATAAGAAAAGGCGAGTTTTTACTCGCCTTTATTGCATGATATATCAGAAGTTATAGCCAAGAACTAGTTCCTTCTCCTGTGATAATGTCGAAAGGATTCAAATTGAATTCTTTTGTAATGTTTGTATCATCTTGTTTACTTTCCATTCCGTCTTCGTTAAAGAGGCATCCCTTTAGCGTTACAGTTTCAGCGGTCCAGTCTTCACCGGCATAAGCATTAGTAAATGAGATGATCAAGTCAAATTCTCCCAAATCCATTAAAGAACCAGCCAATGCTCGGAGTTGGGAAACGGTATTATAATCCATTGTAATGGAGGCTGTACAGGTTTTGTTGCCAAAACCACGATTGATAGCATTTCCTCCAATACCGTAGTTGTTTTCAACTTTACGAGTCTTGTTCCACTTGATTTCAGAAACTCCTTGCATAATAGTAGAATCTTCTGAAATATCCAATGCTGGTATGGAAATGCGGATCATAGACCAGCTGTATGCTACATTGTTAATTATTGCCATCTTGTTAATTATTTATTGGTTAATGCCAAGCCCTCGACTACTTCAATACGGGACGCTACACCCACCGGAACAAGTGAATATTTAATGATCAGTGTATCATTCTTTAATACATTTTGATTCTTATCAATTGTTACAGAAAAACCTGAAATTTCTTCATTATTCTGCATAGTTGTGAGGATGTCAGAGACAATGTTTTGAAACATCGTAATCTTGGCAGAAGATAGGTATCCAGTGCTGGGATCTACTTTCAACGGAGAGTTGACATAAGGCAATAATGCGTTACGTACAGCGCGTCTTGACTTATGAATTGTACGGTTTCTAGCAACTGTTCGGTAATCTCCGTTTGAACATGTTTGGTCTTTAGAGAAAAAAACTCCACTTTCCAAACCAGAATATTTGCACAAGAAGATATATCCCTTATCGTCCAGATCATCCAATTGGATTTTATTCAAAGATGAGTACTTTAATGTACTTGTCAACTTACTTTCGCTATTCAAAGTGACATCTCCGAATCCCATTTCAATATCTGGGAAATAACCAATCAAATTGAACTTATTTACCCATGCGAATGATTCTTGTACGCTTGCCGAAGCGATACATCCGAGTGCAGCTCCAATATTTCCTATAGGAGTGAGATTTTGATTAGCAAGTTGCATCGCTGATACATCAGCGTCTAGTCCCTGACCAAGTAATACACTGACAAACCGAGCATTAATAACACATGTTGGTATTTTGCCAAGTTCTACTTTCTTCACAGATTCTTCATCTGTTGCGATTACTGCGGAATTTGCACATAACAAAATTGATAAAGGAGCATTTTCATCAGCTAAAGACGCTGCTTTGGATTGCAGATCTGTAACTAGGTCAATGCTATATGTTTCTGCTTCCGGATCTGTTTGTTTCCACAACGATTGTTCAGTCCAAACACCGAGTTGGTTAATCATACCATGTGCTGCGCGTTGCATTTGTTCTATAGCATTCCAATCTACACCACAGTCTGCAAACATGATAAACAAACGTCCTGTGCTTCCTTGTATTCCAAAGAAATGATTGATATGATAATAAGGAATTCCAAACAGTAAATCCTTTTCAGTGTCACCGGAGTATGCGGTAATGCCAAGTTCTTTCAAATCATCCATAGAATTGATTTCAATAACATTACCTTGTAATTTGTCTTTTACGGCCAAACCAGCACCTTCTTCGAAGAATTTAGCTTGTTTGGAAATATCAAACAGCAAACCTGTGACTTTTTCAGTTGAGGTTGTAGAGCTTGTTCCAATGTTTCCATCGGTATCACTCATAAAAACGCCACCTAATGCCATATTTGTAAATTTTATTGTTTGTAATACGGATTTTGATAAAGAATAGCATCCTTCACCCAATTAGGTTGTGCATCTGCGGTGAATACACCACCTTTGGAATCAATATACAATGCCGGATAGCCAGGATATTTTTGTAACAGTTCTTTTACGAATTCTGGTATTTCATCTTTTTCTTTTGTTTTGTCTTTTTTTTCAGGTTTTTGAGAAGACTCTTTGATAGAGGAGGTATCTGGAGTTTCAACAGTGTCTTGCTCTTGTTTTTCAGATTCTTCATTTGAAATAACCGGTGCTTTTGAAGTAACTGTAGGATCTTGTGCTTGAGTGTCTTCTGTGACCGGAGTTTCTGTATTCTTTTTTCTAGCCATAACTTAAATTAAAAAAGGGAATGGAGTACCGACTCCACTCCCTTGTGATAAACTATGATGAGATATTTAATTCAATTTGTTATTCTGCATTTTTGTAAGCGGTCCATGCTACGATTTCTGCCGGACGAACGATGTTTACATCCATTTTCATTCGCATCTGGAAGAAATACAATTCGCTGTTAGCTTGTAGCCGTTCAACCTTTACTACTTCAGCGTCATTTGCATAGTCAACCCCCATCCACAGGTTAGATTCCATGCCGGTAGTAAATTCTCCGAGTACGATAGTATGTTCTGGAATGCCGACAATAGGTACAATACGCTTACCTTTAAAACGATACTCGTTAACCTTAGTATTGTCGGAGTATTTCACTGTTTTGTCGCTTAGATATTGATCATATAAATCCCAAATATCCCAGCCACATACAAATACCAGTCCTGCTTTTTTACGGATTTGTTTCGGGCATTTCTTCCACATAGCATTGAGAGCGGCTTCTACATTGGCACCTGTGCTCAATTCTGTAGTACCGGCAATAATGACTTGTCCACCAGCTTTCTCTACCTCTGTTGCATTTGTTGCAGTATTTGCCAGAATACGTTTGATTGCACCGTCAAAGTATTTCATTGGGCCACCGGCATTTTCACCTCCAATCGTTGTGCAACCTTCAGGAGCGGTAATTTTTGCGGCAGCTGAACCACCTTTTGCGGAGCACCAAATAGACTCACCGATATACTCATTCTTTCGATCCATCAAGAGGCGCAGCATTTTAGCTTGTACTTTTGGGTCTAAGTCACGGAATACCAAATTACCTTCCGGCTGGGCAAATTTGTAATACTTTTCATAGTCACGGGGGTTAAATTCAAGGTACACCATGAATTCTTGCGGTTCCAGGTAACGTTCTGTTAATGTGTATTGGTTCAATCCACCAGTAGTTCCTGCTCCTGCGCCATGAGTTGAGTTTGGAGTGGGGACGTTATCTTGAATTACTTTTCCCAATTGGATAGTGGGGATGGTGTATTTGAACTGGATTCCAGATTTGATATGAATCAAACCTTCTTTGTATGTATCATTCCCTTGCGCGGTATATGTCAGGAGGTCATTAAGGACCTCACCAGAATATGTGTTTTGCGCAAAATTTACTGAACTTGCCATGTTGTTTATGTTATTTTGTTTTTAGTCAAGTGTTTTAAATTGGAAATCTGTTCCTACGACAGCTTCAACAGCCTTAGCCATTTTCTTTTCTGCCTCGGTCATCTGATTTTCTGCATTTTCAATGTTGGCAGGGTCATTTGCAATTTTAGCAGAAATTTTATCACGTTTTGGAATGGAATTCAGCGTTGCCTGTACCATCTCAAAATCGTTTTGAGCCATTTCCACCCATTTAGTTTTTGCATCAGAATTGATTTTACCTTCAGCAATTGCATTGTCAACGAACTGTTCGATAGTTTCTTTACGTTTTGCTTCTTCAGCATCTTTGTAACTTTTCAATTCGTTCTTGACAGTTGTCAATTCGTTTTGAACATTGGTAAGTTGCGCATCCAATCCTTCTTTCTGAATTTTCAAAGCATTGTATGAAGCCTGAATTTCTGCTGCCTTGTTTTCCGCATTTTTCAATGCGTCAATTCGGGTAATAACAGCTGAAACTTCAGAGGTTTTCTCCAAACCAAGCTGGGCGCATACAGAACCAAATGCAAATTCTTGTTCTTTGTCCATTGTTTTTTGTGAATTTGAATTTTCTATTTGATTTTGATTAGGAATAGAACTGGAATCATCAAGTGGTTTAAAATTGCCCAGTTCTGTATTGATAGAAGCCATGATTTTTTGAAGGGCGTTCGCTTCCACTACTCCTTCAATTTGATCTTTTACTTTATTACAAACCTGTTTAGAGGTTTTTAAAACACATTCTGCTGATAATATACCGGCGTTTACGGCAGATTTTGCATCAAAGTAAGTTCCATCACAACCTTCTTTTCCATCCATGATTTCTCGAACCTTAGCTTTCGTCAGACCAAATCTTTTATGATATATGGTTTCAATCTGTTTCTGAAAAGCATTTACAATTTGTTCATTGTCTGGGTTGCATGACTTTTCGTCACGTATGAAGGGGTTGTGGATCATTAAAATAGAATAGTCACGCATGTAAGAACGAGTTCCTGCCGCCCACAGTACTGAAGCCATTGATGCTGCCAATCCTTCCACAATTGTTTCAACTTCAATGGGACATTGCTGTATAATGGAGAATGTTCCCATTCCGTACAGAACGCTTCCACCTTCACTATTAATGCTGATTATAATTTTCGAGGGTTTAACGTAATCTTGTATCCATAAAAATTCATCATTAAAATTACGTGTGCTCTCTTCATCAATTTTGCCATAGAAGCGCATATATACCGGTTTTGCTTCTTGCGCTTCTCCAACTACATATTTTAATTCATCTACTTTCATTTGAGCTTTTTCACAAGAATAGGTATCAGCTTCTTTAATGGTTGTAAGTTTGTTATTCGACTTGACCGGTTGGAGGATCAGTTGAAGGCATTTCTACAGAAGGTTCATACTTAGCTACATCTTCGATTTTAGGTTCCTTGTGATTACCATGTGCTTCTGAATCATGTTCTGGTGCATCAGAATGGTTCGTGAATGGTGGCATAACTAAATACCTGTCTACCCATTTGCGATACTGGAAAGAGGATGATGTTCTAAACCATATCTCGTAGTCAATCCAGTATGGCTGTAGCCCATGATCTAAAGATTCCGGCATATCAAAATAGGTAAGATTGCAACGTTCATTTAATGCTTCTTCGTAATCTTTCGCATCTTGAATTGCATCATTGATCTGTTGAAAAACGCGAAATCCATGTGTCTCAACAATATCGTCACTATTGTTTAAATCATTAAGCACAAATCTGATACGCATAGTGGCACGCCCTTCTCCAATTCTTTGTTGGGCAACTAAATAACGTACATTCACAAACCGAATAAATGCCGCAGGAAAAGGTATAGCATATTCTGTATTACCACGAGTACGAACAATACGTTCAAACTGTCCGTTATCTATTTTTACAGTTTGGAATAGTTTAGGCGAATTATTATCGTTAGGGTCTGTATGTAAGGACTCTAATACACGTTTTACAGCTAAATACACATCCTCTAAAGGGTTGTTGTCTACTTCCTCCAAAGTAGTATCGTCATCATCGGGAAGGGGAGAGGTGTCTTTTGCAAACGTGTCTTTTAAACTGTCCGGTAAATCTGTTTTATATTTATCTACTATCATTTTGGAAAGCCATCAAAAATACGAATACTGTAAGATGAAATTTTATCAGCTACGGTTGTAGAATATCCTATAAATTGCCTTTGTCTAATATAGGATGCTGGAGAACCTGGTTTGGCAATTTTCCCTCCTTCATTATGTATTGCTGCATAACAAAAGTTTCTTCCATATTGCCTATTACTAAATTTGAACATGTCTGGATCTGTGAATAATTTAACACCACGATTCTTATTAGAATGAAAGCGTTCCCATATTATTGAATGTTTTAATGCTCCTGTTTCTTCCAATATAGGGTGTGGCTTATGATTACGTCTGGATTGCCAAGAAAAAGTTCCGGCTGAATTGAACCGCCGGAGATAAAAAGAGTCTCTAAATATTTTTTTTGCGGCATTACCTACCAATGTTTCAAAATTGAATACATTAACTTCAAATTTATTAGGCAATCTCAACCATTGTTGAGCTAATTGTCTTGGAGTTATTACTTTTCCAGCCATTTGTCCTTAATTTTATTAGCAATGGTGCGCAGCCTCTTTTTATGCTTTTTAGGAATAATAAAGTATGAATGTGCATCACTAAATATTCGCCCACCCTTTGCTACACTTTCTTTAAATACTGGATTAACAAAATCGGGCATCTCAATAATTTGTCCCATCACCTGTGATAATTTGGATTGGTTGAGAACGTCAGCACTTTCTTCTACTAGAAAACAACGGCATCCATGTTCAATTGGGGGGATTAACCATGCTGGGAAAGATGCTTTGCGGTAGCTAGTCCCTTCTAATGCAAGGTGCCAAGGGCGCACCCTATTATCTCCCTGTGTCATATATGTTAACACTGTATTATTGCTATACAAAATCCAACCAGCAGCAATTCCCATCGCATATTCAATATCTTCGTTTTCAATATTCGCGTATATGCTATTGTATCTGTGAAAAATATTTTCAGCTTCTGCCAGATCTACTTCATTGGTAATATTAAAATTGTCTGGAAGGTTCTCCGACATCTGAAATTCTTCAGCTACTGCAAAATCAACAAGATTATCTAATGCAGCTACTAATATATTACGTTGCTCTTTTTCTAATTTGGTTAATCCATCATTGTGATTACGAAGTAATTCCAGTGCTTTTTCAAAGTCCATACCAAAACCTTTGATTGCATGATTCAATGCAAATTCCGCACGTAACGTCATCATTTCTTCTAATAAATCCCAACGATCCTCTATATTGCCATAGTCCTGTAAAAACTTCTGGAAAACAGCGTAGATAGCAAGGTATTCAGCATTCTCTTCATCTTTGTTCGATTTAGATTCTGCAAGGACGGAAGGAGAAGTGCTATCTTTTATTCTCCTTCCATTAGAAAATTTTCAACGTTGCTTGAATTCTTTCGTTCACCACGCCTATGCCCATATCTTTTGTAATATTCTTCATCGGACATAATGCGTCTATCATTGGAACTTCCATTTATGCTCCCGCTATTACTTGCCATTTCCGATATAGCGTTAAATTGTTTCCCTACGACAATACCAAATTCTTTTTCGATTTCATCTGCTGATACTTCATACTTATCTGTAATAAAAGAATATAAGCTAATCTTGTCTTTGTTACTCATTTCTACACGGTTGGCATATTTGAATTCTAATCCCGGCTTGATATATCCCATAGATACTAATCTAGGAACGATCTCTTCATTCATTACATTTTCAATGAAACCGCGATACATTTCTATGCGCTCCCGAAAAATGTCTTGGTGAGCATTTGTTGATCCAACATAAGATTGGGTTGCTCCAGCCATAGATTCAGAGCCAACTATTAGATTAGAAACTTCTGTATTGGCAAAATTTATTAAACTAGTATATATGTGTTCGGAATTTGACATTGTAAATGTCTTAATGTCAATATCATCGTTCAATCCTGTGACTATTATTTTATTCTGAGCCGCATTTGCAATGTTTTGTGCTAATCGTTGTCGATCTTGGATGCTTTCTGATTCAGTCTTACCATGTATGATAGGTTGACCATAAGTATGACTAAAATTAACATAATTAGCAAGAGTGAATTTTTTTGCAAGGATAGTTGGGGTAGTTGCAGAGAATAGCCCCAAGTCACCATTATCAATAAGTATATAATTCTTGGAGTATTGCGATGAAGCAATATCCCATCCAGGATTCCACTGCCCTTGTCTTTGCACAACTCGTAATTGACTTGCCAATACATTTCTTCGCTCAATAATATTTACTTCAGCTAGCTTTCCTGTTAAAGGATTAATATCAGGCATTATTTCTAATAAGGTGTAACCGTACCATTTGGCTTCAACAATACCTTTTATGATTTTAGTGAATTGAGAACCTTGTATCTTTTTGGTTTCTTCTACATCCTTAATATATTTTCCTCGTTCATTTTGTCTTGCCAACATGTATCGTTCGCCTATAATCTGTGATTCTACAGTTTCTAATACTGCACGTAAATGAGCATCCTGCTCTACACATGCTTCGTATAAATCTATCAGTGGACCACGATCATCTAAAACAACCCCGCGTGTTACTTGGGATTGAATGGATTTGTATCTACAATGACGGTCAATCTCCCTAACATATTCTTGAATAGTTTTTTTGCTAGTTTTAAATATGCTTTCTAAAGGAGTGCCGTGAAATGTTGTTTCTGCACTAATTACATTCATATTAAGAGTTTTTGAAAGAATAGATAGCGAGTCTAAAGTTGGTTTCTATATATATGATGGGGTAGAAGTATATGTATTATAATTTGAAATTTATAAGTATCAGTATTATAGATATATAGCTATAAAATATGTGTTAAATATATGATTTTGTATTGTCAATATGATAAAATAAAATATCTTTGCGTCGATAATTTAATGTTTAACAAATAATACGTCATTAAAATGAGTAAAGATTTTAATTATTTTCGCATTAAGATGGCATACAAGGGCACAAATGATCTAGGTGCTATTGTTCCCATCAAATCAGAAGATCTGGTAATGGCTACATGCTATACCGAAGCAGAACAAATCGCATATAAGTTGACTGAAGGAAAAGATGAGTTTGGTGATGTGGATGTAGAAATTGTCCGCACCAAAATTTCAGAAGTTGCTTATAACGATACATTTGCTACTGATACTGAACTAATTTGTGGATTAATATCCTATTTTTTTGAAGAAAGTGAAGATACAGAAGTTGGGTTGTATCAAGTATCTCTTGTTTATTATGATGTGGACGAAAAGACTGGTAAAACCAAAAGTTCCAACAGTACAATTTACGTACCGGCTTATTCTTCATCTGAAGCGATAGAAAATATTCGCACTTACTTAAAACGGGCTGGGGAAACACGTGAATATACTATTCGCAATGTCAAATATGACAAAGCACAATCGGTCATGGTTACACCTGAAACTCATCAAAACAACATTAGGGTATAATGACTTCTCCTAAGGGAACCGGGAAAATTATCAATATCAAATGTACAGAAGTCTCACTCCCGGAATTTCCTAATCTCCTTTTTGGAACTCATTTTGATGGTAGCAGAATTTTTGATGCTACATATTATCTCCAATCTAAAGACCCCGACAATAAATTAAGCATAGAAGACTTCTTTCATAAGTTTGATTTCCAAATCAAGGCTATTGCAGAAACTTACAAGTTGCCTTTAGAGAAACTGGTATCAATCAACACGGAGGGGCATCAATTGATTGACGGATGTTTATGCTATCCGTTTTTATCTTATGTTGATCCGCAATTCTGCGCATATATCAATGAAATAATAGACGAAATGTTTGTTACTGGTTGTGTCAGATACACATTTAATTTCGTTGGTAAAGAAAAGGCTTCCTCCAGAATTGCTCAAACAAATTTGGGATGGCAGAGAAGATTTTTCGTAAACCCAAAGCTGTCTTAATATTTAATCGCAGAAAAACATTGGCTCTTATGGCTGCTTCAGTAAATGAGGCAGCTAAAATCAGTGGTTTAAAGCCTGGAAATATTTCTAAGGCTTGTGTCGGTACATTGATTTCCAATGGTATGTATTATTTTAGA
>OGRM01000767.1_pt1 | contig 25395 bp, 21 predicted proteins | sample 1553491 | NCBI WGS metagenome assembly OGRM01 (sample SAMEA2580110, study PRJEB22360) | human gut metagenome | biome: human gut; feature: human-associated habitat; material: faeces | place: Denmark | collected 2008/2010
TTGTTGCTCAGGATATTATAAATAATATTAAACTAAAGAGTTGCGGAATTAAGGAGTATGAAGAAGGCGTTTTATGGTTTGGATTGGACTATCTGCTTCTTGTGGGCAATAGGCGTGGTGGTAGTCGGCTATGGCTGGTTCCCGTACTTCCCTGTCAATCTAGTGGCATTGATGGTACTGTTTCGCATCGTGTGCTCGTTCGCCCTTTACAAGGGTGAGAAAAAGGCTTGGGCCTCGGGGCTGGTTGCTCTTGCGCTGATGGCACTCAAATGGTTGATGGATGCTGATGTGCATATGTGGATTCTTACCTCGAAGGCGTATGCTATGATGGGCATGGAGACGGACAAGCCAAGGGAGGAAGTGTTCCCGTGGGTGCTGAAAGTATGGCTGGGACTGTTTCCTGTCGTTGCCTATGCCGTCAATGCGATGCGCAAGGGCGGTATGGTGGACAACTTGACGTGGAAGGAAGCGATGGGACTGTTGCTTTGGACGGACCGACGAGCCAAGACCTACTGCGCCCTGCTATTGGTGGCGCTTTTTGCCTTGTATTTCGGGCTGGCCCTCTACAACCATGCTTGCGCCTTGGCTTGTGTTGTGGCGCCCATGGTCAGTCTTTATCTGCTGCAAAGGCTCCGTGGTGTGGCGATGGGGAAACTGTGGGTGGTGGTCATTGCCATGGTCCCGTTCTTCTTGTCGCAGTTTGACGCGGGGGTGGAGCGTGTGGCGATGCTCGCTCTCAGTCTTTGTGCGATGGCCTATGCTTGTGGCGGACTCCTCAGGAGCGTGAAGGACCTGCCTTTCTATGTCGTCGTTGTGGGCTATCTGGGCGTATTGCTGCCCTGCATGGCTATTGGCAGCAATCCCTACTGTTGCCTGGATGTTGCCAGGGTGTACCGTCAGCGTCTTGATGCTTACCCGGGCATTCTCGTCGTCAAAGACCCGGAGACGGGGAAGGTGGGCTTGCGCGACCGTTACGGAATGCTGGTGAAACCGGAGTTTGACTCTTTCGCCTTTCACACGGCCAACAATCGGATAGGTGTACTGGAGATGAGGCGCAATGGTTATTATACGCTCTACGACCTTTGGTCAGAGAAGCGCTGGGTGGCGGACCATATTGACCATTCGCTGCAGGATCGGATCTGCAAGGTGGTGGAAGGCCATGCGAAGGTGTATGACTACGAGCGTTGCGAACGCATGGAGATCAGAGTGACGGAGCTGGCTTCCAACAAACTCGATACTTGCACGGGACAGGTTTCCAACAACCAGCTCGATGCTTGCACTAAACAGGAATCCAACAAACTCGTCGCTTGTGTCAAGGCCAGGAAGATGGAAACCGTCGATTACGACTGCGATCCAGTCCCGTTTATCCCCACCGACTCGATAGCGAGGAGTGCGGGGGAGGTGGTCCGCGACACGGTGGTGACGCCGAATGAGTTTACTCTCCATTCGATCAGTTATGCTCAGATCGTGACGGTCGGCAAGGGGAAGACCTACCTGGTGCAGGTGCTGCTGGCGCGGAAGCAAAAGCCTACGCAGCAGGAGGCCGTGAACCTGGTGCAGAATGTTGTGTGCTTATTGAGGAAATAAAGCATGGCGTGACTTTTATGCCATTGTTCATAAAAGTCACGCCATGAGACGTATTCCTAAAACTTACGCCATGAGGCGCAATACCTCCGCCACTTGTTCTGCCATGGGGCGCTGCGTGTCGATCCAGTGGATGGTGAGGCCGCGGCGCTCCATGCCCCGAAACCAGGTCATTTGTCGTTTGGCAAACTGGTGGATGGCGATTTCCAGGCGGCTGAACATCTCGTCGTAGGAGGTGCGGCCGAGCGCATATTCGGTGACAAACTTATACTCCAGGCCGTAGTAGATCAGGTCCTCGGCGGGAACCGTCTTGAGCAGACCTTTTATCTCCTCTACCATTCCTTCCTCCAGTCGTTGGCGCAGGCGGCGGGTGATGCGTGCGCGGCGTGTCTCCCTATCGACCCATGTGCCGATGATGGTGGAGGGGATGGGTGGCACCTGCCGGTTTTCGGTGGGTGTATGGAGGTTGTACTCCTCTATCTCTATCGCGCGGATGGCCCGCTGACAGGAGTCCACGTCCGTACGGTTGTGCATCGTGGAGTGGTTGCGCGCCTTCAGGTCCTGGAGGATGACGGTCAGTTCGTCAAGACTTTTCCCCTCCAGTTCTGCCCGCAGCGTGGGATTCTGGGGCACGGGCGAGAGCTGGTAGCCCCGCAGCACGGCCTCGATATAGAGTCCTGTGCCGCCACAGAGCACGGGCTGGCGTCCACGACGGCGGATGTCCTCGTAGGCCTGGAGGAAGTCGCGCTGGTATTCGAAGAGGTTGTATTTCGTCCCTGGGTCACAGATGTCTATCAGGTGGTAGGGGATCGGCTTCTCCTCCACTACATAGTCGGCGAGGTCTTTGCCCGTGCCGATTGTCATGCCTCTATAGACCTGACGACTGTCGGCGGAGATGACTTCGCCATCCAGCTCATAGGCAAGGCGTGTGGCAAGGGTCGTCTTGCCGCTTGCCGTGGGCCCAAGGATGGTCAATAATTGCTTCATGGATGCAAACTTACATAAAATTTCTGGAAAAAGCGAGTAGCAGGGAGAAAAAGTTCAGCCCTTCTGTCCTCGCTCACAGTTTCAGACCCTTTGTCAGGTTCGTTCGGGACATGGAGAGATTCGACGTGGACATATAGAAAAACAACTTGAACAACTTTTACAACAAGTTACAACGCTTCGCGGGGACATTGCCTCTTCGAGGCCCATGCAGACCCAAGGTTGTTTGTAGCGAAACAACCATATACAACGCTTCGCCAGGACAATCAGCAGGGAATGGTCAAGGCGAAAACGTGTCATTTATGGTACCCTTTCTCGCCATGATCACAGTTTCAGACCTTCTATCGGTTCGGTGCGCACGAAGGCAGCAGCGAGATAGGAGGTGAGGGAGAGGAGCATCAGCAGGGCGAAGTAGATGCGGTAGCCGAGGTAGTCGGCGAGGATGCCGGAGAGTGCGCCCGAGACCGTGATGCCGATGGCAGCGAGGGCAAAGCAGTAGGAGTAGAACATGACGGGATGGTAGCCACGTGAGAGGTGGGCGAGGTAGGCGACGAAGGCCATGATGCCGAAGCCGAAACCAAACTGCTCCAGGAAAACGCTGAGGGTGATCAGGGAGAAGCTGGTCGTCAGCGTGTAGGCCATCAGAACGTAGAACACTTTTGGCAGCGTGATGGCGAGCGTCATCGGCCACAGCCAATAGCGGAAGCCGTGGAGGTGGATGCAGCGTCCGCCGAGCAGGCAACCGAGCAGCATGCCGAAGGCACCCACCGTGCCCTGGGCGAAGGCCAGTTCCTGTGGCGAGAGGCTCAGTCCGCCATTGCTTCCTGGGTCGGCGAGAAACAAGATGCCGACGCGGTAGAAGAACCCTTCGGGGAGGAGGAAGAGCAGCAGAAAGAGCATCTCGAAGCGGAAATAGCGACGGTCCGTCAGTTTGCGGAGGTCTTCGAGCAGCAGCGCCTTGTAGTCGTTGCGCTTGCGCACCAGTTGCTCGCCGAGCGGCACGAGGACCACGGCATGATAGACCGCCAGCAGGAGGATGAAGCCCCCCAGCAGTTCGCAGACCGTGCTCCACGCCATCGGTATGCGGCGATGGATCACCTCCAGGTTGCCTCCCACCATCGCGGGGAGGCCCAGCGCCAGGGCAAAAGCGGCGCAGGTGGCGGCAGCCCGTGTGGCGGGCACCTGCTGGTAGAAGCGACGCTCGGAGCAGATCATGAAGTAGCGGCCTATCCCCACGTCGTGGAAGGCCGCCGCCAAGGCCTCGGCGTAGAAGAGGAGGAGAAAGGCGGAAAGCCATACTTTCAGCCGCAGCACGATCCCCATTGCCAGGAAGATCAGTCCCATCAGCACTTCGGCGTAGAGGATGAGATGGTGGCAGTCGGTCAGTTGGCGGGAGAAGCGGCCCAACAACGGGCGGAGGATGAAGGGGATGAGGGCCAAGGAGCAGCAGAAGAGGTTGACCGCATTGCTCACCCCCATGCGGTTGAGCACGATGGGCACGAGGGCGAGGATGGCGACATAGGGTATGCCGCGCAGCAGATAGAGCGTGGGAACCCACGAGAGGTGGCGTTCCCAGGCCCTTGCAGCCCTTTCTCTTACCAGATTGCTTCCCTTTTCCATCATTGTACTACTTTTCCTTATACCTTCTTATTTCTTACAAACACCCTTCCTCAGTGTCTTCTTACACCTTTCTTTGGGTCTTCAGACGCTTGATGCCAACAGACCCTTAGCCCTGCTGTTTTTTCTTGCCAAACTCAGGGTCGATCTTGATGAAGAGGCAGACGACAAACGTTGCCGCGCAGCAGAGGATCGTCCAAAGGAAGAAGTGGCGGTAGCCGATGAGTTCCTGCAGCCATCCGGCCATCATGCCCGGCAGCATCATTCCCAGGGCCATGAAGCCCGTGCTGATGGCGTAGTGGGACGTGCTGTGCTTGCCCTCCGAGAAGTAGATAAGGTAGAGCATGTAGGCCGTGAAGCCAAATCCGTAGCCAAACTGCTCGATGAAGACGCAGGTGTTGACGATCCATAGCGCGCTGTCCTGGGCGTAGGCGAGATAGACATAGACGAGGTCGGGGAGGGTGATGGCGCAGACCATCGGCCAGAGCCAGCGTTTCAGTCCGCCTTGCGAGGCAGCGATGCCACCGAGGATGCCACCCAAGGTCAGTCCGATGATGCCCACCGTGCCATAGACGATGCCCACCGTACTGGTCGAGAGGCCGAGTCCTCCCTTCGCTATCGGGTCGAGGAGGAAGGGGTTGATGATCTTGACGAGCTGCGCCTCGGGCAGTCGGAAGAGCAACATGAAGAGCAGGGCGGGGACGATGTTCTTCTTCATGAAGAACGATCGAAACGTCAGCAGCGACTCGCGCAGGATGCCACCCACCGTGCGGTCGGGGGCGTGGCGGTCGGAGGCAGGTCTGGGGAGCGCCCAGGCGTGGTAGAGGCTCGCAAGGAAGAAGAGGATGGAGAGGATGGCGAAGACCACCGTCCAGGAGAGCGGTATCTTGCCCGTATGGTCCTCTATCAGTCCCGCGATGATGACGAGCAGTCCTTGTCCCGCTATGGTGGAGATGCGATAGAACGTGCTGCGTATGCCGACGAAGAACGACTGCTCGTGGCTGTCGAGGCCGTGCATGTAGAAGCCGTCGGCCGCGATGTCGTGGGTAGCCGACGTGAAGGCCACCAGCCAGAAGAACGCCAGCGTGAGCCGGAAGAAAAACTGTGCGGGGATGAAGAAGGCGATGCCTGCGAAGGCGATGGCGAGGACCGCCTGCATGGTGACGATCCACCACCGCTTGGTGCGGACGAGATCGACCATCGGGCTCCAGAAGGGCTTGATGACCCACGGCAGGTAGAGCCAGCCTGTATAGAGGGCGATGTCCGTATTGGAGATGCCCATCTTCTTGTAGAGGATGACGGCTATCGTCATCACGGCGACGTAGGGCAGTCCCTCGGCAAAATAGAGGGAGGGCACCCACGCCCACGGGTTGATATGTCGCTTGCTATTCTCGGTCATAATCATTGTTCTATGGAAGGTTTGTAAAGCGTTTTCAGCGTGGCGCCAGGGTAGTAGTGGCGGAGGATGGCCTCGTGGTCGTAGCCCTTCTCGCCCATCATGGCCGCCCCGATCTGACACAGTCCCACGCCGTGGCCCCAGCCTGCGCCCGAGAGGTGGAACGACTGCGGGATGCCGTCGGCGCCCTGCTGCGTCGTGACGACGAAGGCGCTGCTCTTCAGGTGGCTCTCGCTCAGCGTGCGGCGTATCTCCAATTCCTTGCCGATGATGCGCTCCCTTTCCGTGCCCACAATCTTCAGGCGGACGATGCGTCCGCTCTTGCCGCGCTCCAGGGGGACGAGGTCGAGGATCTTGCCAAAGCGCAGTCCCGTCTTGCGGGCGATGAGGCTGGCGAGTTCCTCCTGGGTGTAGTCGATGTGCCAGCGATAGAAGTCTGCCGTCTCCTGGTCGTAGCCGTTGAGCACCTGGCGCAACACCTGCTTGTCCTGCGTGTTGCAGAAGGCGGGCGGGTCGGAGAGAATCCACTTGCGGGCCGTCTCCTCGTCGGTCAGGTCGGGCAGCGCGTCTGCCGCCTGGCCTGCTTGCGCGGGGCGGTCGAGGAAGGCGGCGAGATAAGGCTTGTCCTCATCCTGCCAACAGGCCGAGAAGACCTCCGTGGCACCACCGCAACACTTGCTGAAGCGCGCGTCGCAGATGCCCTTGCCGTCCCACAATACTTGTCCATAGGTGCTGCGTATCGCCTCCTCCACATGATCCGACACCATGCGGGTGATGCCCTGATAGCGCTGGCAATGGTCGTCGGCGCATACGTCGAAGCGCTGGTGGTCGTCGCGGTCGTACCAGCGCACCAGTTCCTCCTCCGTCTCCCATCCTCCACAGGTCGCCGCAGAGGGATGGTCCGCATGGATGCGATGCGCCATCTGCGTCAGGAGCCAACTGCGGGAGATGATGGCATGGGCTCGCAGGAGCGATGGCGACGAGGTGGCCCGCATCTCGCTGGAGATGACACTGGCGAGATAGCGTTCCACGGGCAGTTCGTTGATGACCCACACCCGATCGCCGTCGGCCTCCAGCCGCAGCATCCCCTCGAAGGTCTGTGCCTCCTGGCGCTCCCAATGGAATCCGATGCCGATTGTGACCTCGGGCAGCGTGAACGAAGACTGAGGGGAGTGGGGAGCGAACGTGAGCGTGTCGTATGAGTTTTCCTGCCAAAGAAGCCTTCCGTCCTTCGCCCTCACGGTCTGCGGTCCCGTCTGTAGCGTGCCATCGACCATGAAGGAGCCCTCCAGGACAAAGGCCACCTCCGGCCCGTTCGTGATGCCTACGGCGACCCTCGGCTCCTGCAGTCGGTGCAACACCTTGGCGAAGTCCTCCTGCCCAAGCGCCACCTCGTCGACCGTCTTCACCAGCAGGGAGGCTGTCAGTCGGTCGAAGTCCTCCTTGCGCGGCGTGATGACCAATCCTGCCATGTCGAGCGCACCCGGCGAGATGAGCATGCGGTCTGCTTCGCACGAGGCCGTGTAGCAGGCGGGGCGGTGCTTCTCCCGAGGCAGCAGGATGGTGACGACGCGGTCCTCCTGTCGCCATGCCAGCACGTTGAGCATCGGCTCGGTGTCGTCGGGATGGCAGGGCAGGGCGGCATAGGCCCGGCGGAAAAGCGTCTGCGCCAGGGATTTGTCGTTGCTGATCAGCACCAGGGTGGGGAAGGGGTAGTCCTCGATGGTGCAGAGGCGGTTGTCGGCGTCCAGCCGCGCCACCTCCCGTAGCCGCTCCCTCCATCCGCGCCAGTCGCGGCAGAGCGGCACGACCCTTCCGTCTCCCCCCTGGAAGTGGAGATGGTCGGGCGCACTGGCCCCACATTTCGGACCGTTGTAGAAGAACAGAGTGCCCTCGAAGCGGTCGGCCAGTTCGTAGAGCGTGGCATAGGTGTCGAGGATCGTCTGGGGGCGGTGGCGCCTGGCGGCGATCGTGAAATGGGTCGGGAGGATGGGGAAGGGATTGACGAGCACGTCGAAGTCCTCGCCGAAGGCCCATTCCTGTTGAATCTCAGGACGATGGTCCTTGCAGAGGAAGCAGGGCCGCTGGGCCAGCGTCTTCTTATCGACCTTGGCCCCCGTGCTCACCATGCGAGCGGGGTTGTACTGGGCGCTGACCGCACCGAAGTCTCTCACCTCCACGCGTGCCAGGTCGGCGTAGCGTGCGGCCGTCTCCGGCCATGTGACCATCTGATTGTGGAAAAACTCGGAGAGCGTCATGCTTTGTGGTCGTTGTTGAGGCTGATGCGCGCCCGCAGTTCGATGGTGCGCAGTCGGTCTTTGTACAAGTTGTTGGCGTTGGTCTTCTCGATGCTCAGTCCGTGGTCGCTATTGCCCGTCCAGCGGCGGCAGAGGTAGATCGGATCGTAGATGCGGCCGATGCGATACTGCCGGCTTACGGCCAGTCCCATGGCATAGTCCTCGCCATAGCTGGTGTTGGGAAATCCGATGCCCCTTGCTATCGAGGTGAGGAAGGCCCGCGGCGCTCCCAGTCCGTTGATGCGCAGGGCGTTGTTGGCCCCGTTGTCGTCCGTCCACTCCTTGTGGTCGATCACGCCCGGCGGAAGCGTCTGCAACTGGAAGTCGCACATGCGGTAGGAGCCCACCACCATGGCGCAGTCCTGCTCCTGGAAAGCATCGACTACCCGCTGCAGCGTGTGGCCGTCGAGATAGAGGTCGTCGCTGTCGAGCTGCACGGCGTAGCGTCCGCAGCGCGGGTCGTTGATGGCCCAGTTCCAGCACCCACCGATACCAAGGTCCTCGCGCTCGGGGATGATGTGGACGACGCGCGGGTCGTGGGCCGCCAGTCGCTCTATCAGCTCCGAGGTGCCGTCGGTGCTATGGTTGTCCACTACGAGGACGTTGAAGTCGAAGCCAGTCTCCTGCCCCAAGGCCGACTCCACCGCGTCGCCGATGGTCTTTGCGCGGTTGAGCACGGGGATGATGACGGAGGCCATGACGGGGAAGTCGCCCGCCACGTCGGGCTTCTGGTAGCGGTCGGTATGGACGAGGCCACCCGCTGCCCGCAGGTGCTCCGTCACGATCTGCTCCATCTCCACCTGCACGTCGCGGTTGCGCGGATCGACATAGTCAAACTGTCGTTCGCCTTCTGCGCTCACGGGTTGCTTCTCTTCCGTGTAGAGGTATTCGTTGAGGTGGAAGATCGCGCCCTGCCGGCTCAGTTGCAGGCGCAGGTCGTACCAGCCACCATACAGCCAGTTGGCGCCGAGGTCGCAACGCTGGATCGCATCCGTCCTGACGAGCACCAGCGGTCCGAAGTCGAAGTCGTCGCGCAGCGCACCCTCCTGGTAGTCGATCACGGGGTGCTTCGTCCGCTGGCCCTCCTCCGTCTCGTAGAAGTCGGCATAGACCATGACGGCCCCCGTGCTGTCGGCCACTTGGAGCAGCCTTTGCTCCGCGCCGTAGCCCAAGGAGACGGTGTTGTCGGTCAACTGTATCAATACGTATTGTGTGCGCGCTGCTTCCGCCATCTCTCTCACTGCCGCCGACGAGGGGCGGGGCGAGTGGAGGTCCGCACGCGCTATTCTTTCTCTTTCCATAACGCTTCTTGATGTCTTGTTCTGCAAAGTTACGGAAAAAACGCTGATGCCCAAAATTTTTTCAGGTTAAACGCCCTTGCGAGGCGGATGTCCCGCCAAAACGCAACACCCGCCTCGCTCCACGGCTCCCTCCCCCCGTGTGGGCAGATCCTCCCCCTGCTGCCGTCCGGTGTCCTCTCGACACGAGTTTGGCGCGGTTTCTGTAAGAGGTCTGCCCGCTGCTTGCCCTTCTTTTTTGTTGGTATATATATAGTGTCTTAGTCAAAGTTGTTTTTACTCTCTGTTTGCTTGTGATAAGTGCAGCAGCTGTTGGGTCGGGTCGTCCGTGAAGCGGGCGAGTCTGCCTTTCGGTTCTTTCGCGCGTTCAGTTCGTTTCCTTCCGCGTGTTCAGTTCATTCCTTTCCGAATCTTCGGTTCAGTTTTCCTCCTTGATAGCGGAGGCTGGTCTCACAGGTTGGCCTCAGTCACAGTCTCGATGATGGATCTTGCCACCATGACCATCTGGTACATGTCCTCGGCGCAAGTCCACTCGTAAACGCTGTGCTCAGCCTGTTGTCCGCTGTAGAGGCAGGGGCCGCCCTTCTGTCCCTTGGCTGCCAGCATGGCCGCTGTCGTGCCGCCACGCTCGCTGCGGGGAGTCAGTTTCACGCCCTCTTTCTCTGCCGCCTTGATGATCAGGTCGCCCAGGCCGGGATACATCGTGTAGGCCACGTTCTCATACTGCATCACCTCGGGTTCGGCCTCGGTCACGACATAGGGGAAAGCTTTGGCCGTGAGCTCTGCGGCTTCGTCCAGAAGCTGGCGGAACGCGTCGCCCTCCTGGGCGTCGAAATAGCGCAGGCGCACTTTCACGAGGTAGTTCTGCTGTGTCTCTTCGCCGTTCACGTCGATGAGGGGGTCGATCGAGTAGCAGTGGATGTAGCCCTCCTTGCCCTTGCTGGCCGATGGGTGAGTCTCGGGCGGCAGTTGTCCGATGAAGTAGGAAGCGGCGGTCAGCGCGTCGCCATACTGGTTGTAGAAGCCGTTGCCGGGGTGAGCGTTCTTGCCTTGGAAGGCGTAGTTGCGTCCAACCGCGGTGAAGTTCTCTACCGAGAAGGCCGTGGGATCGTCGCCGTCCACGTCGATGACGATATCAGGCTGTCCGTCCACATATTCCTCCTCGAAGCGTTCGGCGGCACGGCCAATGTCCTCGTTTTGCGAGAAGACGAAGTGGAGGTCGCCATGCTTCAGCTTCTTGTCGTTGAGGATGGTCTCGATGAGCGTGACGAGGATCGTGCAGCCCGTCTTGTCGTCGGCGCCCAGCAGCGTGTATCCGTCGCTCGTGATGATGGTCTTGCCCACACAGTTGGCCAGGTGCTTGCCCTGCGGCGTCTCGGGACTGAGGGTGATGCCAGCAGGCAGTTGGATGTCGCCGCCATCGTAGTTGCGGTGTACGATAGGAGTGATTTCGCCGCCGGCACACTCGGGCGTGCAGTCCATGTGGGCCATGAACATGATGCTCGGCACGCCTTCGCAGTTGGCCGGGATCGTGGCATAGACATACTGATACTCGCTACGGCTGACGATCAAGTCCTTGTCTGCTCCGATAGTGCGCAGTTCCTGCTCTATCAGCTCTGCGATCTCTTCCTGTCCATCGCTGATTGGAAACTCTGTGGGGTCATAGGTCTCCCACGACTGACTGTTGATGGCGGCGTAGGTCGTGAAGCGAGTGATGATGGTCTCAATCGTCTTTTTGCGCTTCTTCTCCTTGGCTGCTTTCGGGTCAGGAGCCGGCGCGGCCTTGACGGGCTTTGCGGCCTTGACGAGCTTCGGACGTGGGGTCTTCGGCAGCCGCGGGTGAGGTCTGCTCGGAGCCACGGGCTTCACCTTGGGGCGGGGAGCCGTAATGTTGTGCCTTGCGCGCAGCTTACTCATTTGCTTTGCCATGAACTTGGCGTGGACGCTTGGGGGAATTACTACAGGTCTGACGGTGGTGCGTCTCTGCTGCTCCATGCGCTTTTTCGCATACGCGTCCATCTTTTGTGCCCCCATCAAGGCGATAGCCGAGGTCTTGGCAGGCGAGTTCAACCTTTTCACTACACCCTTGATAAAACCTTTCAAGACTTGGGGTCTTGCCGAGGTAGGGAATCCTACCATCAGGACCAGTGCGAGCACGAGTGTGCTGGCGATGTAAATGTTTCTTCGTTTCATGACTTTGATAGTTTTGAGTTGATCATTTTGTTTATTGGTTCTCTCTTGATAGACCTCGTGCCGCTGGGCGGCCTTCGCTCTATGCTCATCCTTTATGACAGTCCGTCGCGCCTTTCTTGCGCTGCTGGTGTCGCCAGGATTCGTTTGCAAAGGTACGGGTTTCGCAAGCCGTGGTGCGCACATTTTCATTTAGATCGCGGCCCATGCGATTTTTCTCGTTTTTTCTCGTTTTGCTCGCTATGCAGGCACGGCGTACATGACTACTGGCGTGGCGAGCACGGCGATCAGTTTGGCCCATAGCCTCACGTGCGTGTCCATGCGCGCATAGGTCAGCGAGGCCAGACACACCATGAAAAAGATGGATAGGAAGAAGCCCAAGAGGATCAAAACCTCCCATAGATGCTGGCAGTCGGCCATGCGGCGGAGTGCGAAAAAGAACAGGACGAGCGTGGCGGACCACTCTGTCGGAAACAGGAAAAGTCTGATGATGTTCATACGTAGGTTTGTTTTGATGATTTGTGTGCAAAGGTACCCGTTTTCCTATCAAATGTGCGCACATTTTTATTTGGTTCGTCGATAGTGTGCGAAATGTTCGCCAAAAACGTGTCTTTCGGGCGGGCGCAAGGGGCGCAAGACGCCAGTACGGGCTGCAATCGATACGCCGATCACAGCCCGTACTCTACTGACAGCGACTATCCAGTCGGTCCAAGCAAGAAGTGGTGCTATAAATTGCTCATGGCATAAAGGGGCACAACGTCTATGTGGCGGAGTGCATTTTGTGCTTCTTTGTCAATATACTCAAACGTCCCAAAATTCTCCAAGGAAGTACGAACAGCATGGTGAAGGGCTTTCTTCCTCATAAATAGCCATAAGCTTTGCATACTGCCTTTGGTGGAAGCCTTCACTTCTATTGGTACAACCACCCCCTCTTTGGCCTCCAGGTAATCAATCTCCGCATTGGAACCCCTTGACATGTTCTGCCAATAATACATTTCTGCCTTTTGGAAACAGTCATGGTTCTTGACGAGTTCCAAGCCTGCGAACATTTCCGAAGCAGCCCCTTTGTTGACAAAATCAACTTCCGAAGCCAAAAGGACATTGGCGGCAGGAGTGCCCAGCATGGTCTGCATCAGTCCCAAGTCTAAAAAAAGATATTTCTTGTAGCTATCATTCTCTTCTGCTCCCAGTGGAACACCATTTCCATCGCTATGCGTCACCGGCTTTATCAGTCCCGCCAATGTCAATAGATGAAGCGCGTCTTTGATGACCGAAGAGCGGACATCGTCGGCCACCTGTCTATAGACAAACTTGCTGCCTGCCTGCAAAGCTACGGAGCGCAAGACCTTTCTCAGCAACGCTGGAGACACGCGCGATTTATACTTGGCAAAGTCATCTTGGTAGGTGTCCAGGATATCATTGTGGACATGGGCGCACTCGATGTAGCTTTGGGACGCTATCCATTCTGTGACCGCGGCTGGCATACCGCCCACGAGATAGAACGTCTTCAATTGTTCCACCAGTTTGTTGTGGACGGCATCGGGAAGCGGAGAAAAGGGCGAATCCTGGTGCTTGTAGCTGATCGTCGTTTCCAGACCTTGCGCCATAAGAAATTCGTCAAAGGAGAATGGGTACATGTATAGTGAGCGTATTCTCCCCACTCCAAAAGAAGGCAGTTCCTCCAGGGTGAACTCCAGCAGAGATCCCGCGGCTATGACATGTAGCTCTGGATAATCCTCTTTGAAATAACGAAGCGACATGATAGCTTCCTGACTCACTTGTATCTCGTCTATGAAAAGCAGCGTCTCCCCAGGTATGATTGGGATGCCTGTGGTGGCACTGATTCCCTCACAAGTCCTATGCACGTCAATATCCTTTGGAAAAAGTCCTCGGATAGATGGTTGACTCTCCAAATTGATCTCCACAAAGTACTTAAACTCTTTGCCCAACTGGCGTACCGCAGACGATTTCCCCACCTGTCTTGCCCCGCGTATCAGCAAAGGCTTCCTTCTTTGAGATGCCTTCCATTCCAAGAGTTTTTTGTCTATGTTTCGCTTGTAATACGTCATTTTCGTGTAATTTGCTGATTCACAGTGCAAAGATACGACTTTTTGCTAAAAGTCAGGGCAATCGGAGGCTATTTTTTGCTAAAAGTCAAGGCAATAAGTGGCTGATTTTTGCTAAAAGTCAGGGCTATCGGAGGCCATCTCTGCTAAAAAGTCAGGTCCGTGTCCACGAAAATCTGTCGCAATCTTACTTTTTTATCGAGATTGCGACAGTTTTCCTGCTCGAAAGTTGTCGCAATCTCGTGTTTTTTGTAACTTTGCGACAGGTTTTGCTAAAAAGAGATAGATATGAAGGAGAATATTGTAGGCAGAGAGGCAGAGATAGAGAAGCTTGAAAACTATATTTCGAGCCGTAGATCCGAGTTTATAGCCATCTACGGCAGGCGACGTGTCGGCAAAACTTTTCTGGTAAAAGAATTGTTCGAAAACCGATTCGCATTCCGCATCACGGGCAAAGACCATGTGACAACCAAGGAGCAGCTTGCCAGTTTCTGCTTTGCTCTCAGCGACCAGTTTGGCATAGAGCCTGATGCTGCCAATTGGCCCGAGGCCTTTCGGTTTCTTCAAAAAGCTTTGGAAAAGAAGCCCGAAGGCACCAAGATCATCTTCTTCGACGAGCTTCCCTGGTTCGACACCCATGCGTCCAACTTCGTCAGCGCCCTGGAACATTTTTGGAACGACTGGGCTTCCTATCGCAGCGACATCAAGCTGATCGCTTGCGGCAGTGCCACTACCTGGATGCTCAGTCAGGTGATCAATTCGCGAGGAGGACTCCACAACCGCATCACGCACAACATCCTGCTCTCCCCGTTCAGGCTCCATGAGGTGGAAGCGTATTTCCAATCACGAGGTTTCTACTATGAGCGGCCAGAAATCATCGAGTGCTATATGGCGATGGGCGGTGTGGCTTATTACCTGTCTCTTTTCGAAAACAATCAAAGTGTGGCGCAGAATATCCAGCAGCTATGCTTCACTCGTGGCGGAGAACTCACCGAAGAGTTCGACCGCCTGTTCAATTCGCTTTTCAAGAAGGCCGACCACCATCTGGCCATCGTCACAGCCCTGAAGGACCGGGGGAAGGGCATGACCCGACAGGATCTGCTGGAGGCTACGGGGCTGGCAAACAATGGCAAGTTCAGCCAGATACTCAAAGAACTCGAGCAATGTGATTTCATCCGAAGCTATACCCCATTTGGCAAGACGAAGAAAGACATGATGTATCAGCTGATAGACCCGTTCTGTCTGTTCCATTTCAAATTCATGCACAACAAAGGCTCCTTCCTCGACAATTATTGGGTCAAGATGCAAGCCACCGCTGAGTATGATTCATGGTGTGGCCACGCCTTCGAGATCGTCTGCCTTCACCATATCAACGAGATAGTCAAGGCGCTGGGTATAGACGGCAGCATCAACACCCCTTGCTCATGGTCCTATCGTCCTACGGCCAAAGTCATGGCAGACGAGGAGGCAGACGAAGACCTGAGACATGGGACGCAAATCGACTTGCTGATAGACCGTTCGGACCGATCCGTCTCTATCTGCGAAATGAAGTATTGCAGTGGCGAATACGAGATCAGCAAGTCATACGATGCCCATTTGGTCCATCGCTTGAAGGTTTTCAAGAAAGTGACGAAGACGACCAAGACGCTCATTCCTACCTTTGTCACGCCACATGGACTATATAATAATATGTATGCGCGAAAGATCAACAGGCAGGTGACGGGAAACGACTTGTTTTGAATACGCTTTTGCACCAAGTTGCTACAATGATAGAACCACTTTGAATATGGCTGAGAAAGACAATATACCAGAGATGCGTCCTACGTTTGATGCTATCCGCAGGACTGACGAGAATAACCATGCGTATTGGAGTTCGCGCGACCTATGCGACGCCATGGGTTATTCTACAAAATGGAAATTCCAAAATGTCATAAACAAGGCAATAGTCGTAGCCAATCAAAAGGGAATGAACATCGATGACCATTTCAACCAAACGGTTGATATGGTCAAACTCGGTAGTGGAGCATATAGGAAGGTGAAGATTTTCCGCTTGTCTCGTATGGCTTGCATGATGATAGCTGAAAACGCAGATGGAAAGAAACCTTTGGTGCAACAAGCAAGGGAATATTTTTCTCAGTCTGTTTCTACTGCGGAGCTTGTTCGCAACTCGCTGGAATCCAATGTCTTATTATACAAGACAGCACAGGGCGAAGCTCGTATTGAAGTAATATTCAACAACGAGACATTTTGGATGTCGCAAAAACGTATGGCGGACTTGTTTGGCGTGGACCGAGCAACGGTTGCTTATCACCTTTCTCAAATTTATGAGAGCGGAGAACTTACAAAAGAGGCAACTTGTAGAAAAATTCAACAAGTTCAACTTGAGGGCGAGCGTGATGTAGAACGTGCTCCGTTGTTCTATAATCTCGATGTAATCATAGCCGTAGGCTATCGTGTGAATAGCTATCAAGCCACAATTCCCTCTGCGCCTATTGTTCATTCTTCTTGTTCATAATAATAAGAATAGTCGATACCCTTCATAAAGGTCTCTCTATCGTTTATTTTGTCTGTCAAAGCACCCTTGAGCAACCTTTTGATGGGTGCGCTGTCAGCCACGCTCGTGGTCATGGCAGCCAGATAATCTTTTTTGTCCACCAGACTCCAGTCGATACATTGCCTCAGATTCTTTTTCAGCATGAGGTCGAGCCAGATGCGGGTGCTTCTGCCGTTGCCCTCACGGAATGGGTGCGCCACATTCATCTCTACATATTTGTCGACTATCTGCTCAAACGTTTCTTCAGGCATCTGATCTATTTGCTGGAGCGTAGAAGACAGGTAGGCTGCCATGGCAAACTGAAAGCCACCCTTGGCAATATTCACCGTGCGGATATTGCCGGCGAAGTCGTACAGACCACCAAACAGGTAGGCGTGAATCTGCTGGAGACCCTTTACCGTTCCCACCTCTATGCTTTCTATCATGCTGCTTTCAAACAGGGCATAAGCCTTCGATTTGCTCTTGCCGTCGATGCTCTCTTCACTGTTCGTAAGCCATGCTACAAAGCGCGAAGCCTTGGTGTTGGGAAAGCAGGCTGCCAGTTGCAGAAGGCCTTCTGTGTCGAGCACATCAGTTAAACGTCTTTTGCCATCTGGAGCAAGAAGTTTCAACTGGTTAGTGACACTAACCAGTTCGTTTCCTTCCTTCTTCAGCTTCGTCTTCAGATACTTCCAATAGTTGCGGTTCTTGGTATAATCGTCTTGGTCGTTGAGCACGCCCACGACATCCAAAACGGAATACCACCATTTGGATAGCGTCTCGTCCCATACAGCACGCACTTCGCGGTCGTTGAAGAAACGGATAGAAACCTTCTGTATCTTGTTGTCGCTCGAATTCATATATAGCTGCAAAGATACACATTTTCCGTGGATTTTTATCCGCGCCGATGGCTATTTTTTGCTTCCTCAAGCTGTTTTCGTGATCGTCTCAAGGCAAATGGTGGATGCTCGGCATCAAAGCCCCTCTCTTTGCCTCACATTTGTTTTAGCATTATCGTGTCACCGTAGGGCCCTCGTAGGGCCGTAGGTTGGGGGAAGCGGGGAGGCGCGATGCGAAATCCTAAAAGTAACAATGTAACAATGTAACAATGTAACAACTGAGCAGGGTTAGGAGGCGAGGATATTTGCGAGAGGCAAAACGATATAAGCGGGATCTACCGTCAAGTGTTCATATAAACCTCTGGCGGGACGGAAAATTAGATTATTCCGAAATCTTTCAGTTGCTTTCTGTTGATTGTCGGACTCTCTTTAACTGCCTCTATGATAAGGCTTAGCAAATAAACATCACCAACATTAATGCTTGACTGTAAAAGTTCATTTGCTGCACTTCCAAGTAAATCGCCTATGTTTGTCATGCCAATGCCGCTTCTACCGCAAGGTTTTCCTCTATATAGTTTATCATGTCTTCGGATGCCATCGCATCTTTGGCCATGCCGACGATGTCCATCACTTTGCGTCCTGCTTGCTTATAGGCACGACTCCATTCTTCTCCATGCGATTTTGCACGCAACTCCCCATAAGGAAGAGTTCCGTTTTCCGCAATAGAGCAATCTAAGGCTTCAATGTCTGCTTTTGAAAGGTAATCAGAGTCGGCTTCGCGCTTTGCTTCCAACATATAATAAGCGTCATCCGTACCTTTGGACACCGTCTTTTCAAGCATTTTTTTCAAGTCCTGATCGCAATAAGCGTCGTCTTTTATGCAATTATACAACACCGAAGGAACCGGTCCATCTGGCAACGCACAGAACTCGTCAGAAACCATAGGAAATCCATATTTTGCCAAATGTGCACTATTGGCAAAATATATAATCTTGAACACGTGGTAATAGTCCAATCCCTTCGTCTTGTTCAAGATGTAAAGAACAACCTCTGTAAGCTTCTGTTTGTCAAACCGTGTCATACTAAATCTCCTTTGCGCTACAAAGATAATTCTTATTCATTAAACAACAATATGTTAGCTTTCTTTTAACGGAGCCTATATCTATTTTTAACATTGTGTTAACACTTGGCTCGCGTTATCATACAAATGGCTTTTGCAATGATCTCGGAGCAGACCCTAGAGGCCGCGTGATGGCGCTTCTCCGCCACGGGGCTCTATGGTTGCTCTCAAGGCAAGTGGTGGACAAGAATGATAGAAAAGCAGTAAGAACAGTTTTTCTGCTTTAATAAGTTGTTAGACCCATTATATTTTTCTTAACGCCTCTACAAAGAATGCGCCAAAATTCCCCCTGTGCCCAATTTCCGTGGATTTTTATCCGCGCCGATGGCTATTTTTTGCTTCCTCAAGCTGTTTTCGTGATCGTCTCAAGGCAAATGGTGGATGCTCGGCATCAAAGCCCCTCTCTTTGCCTCACATTTGTTTTAGCATTATCGTGTCACCGTAGGGCCCTCGTAGGGCCGTAGGTTGGGGGAAGCGGGGAGGCGCGATGCGAAATCCTAAAAGTAACAATGTAACAATGTAACAATGTAACAACTGAGCAGGGTTAGGAGGCGAGGATATTTGCGAGATAGGGGCAACTAATCTAAGACAAGTTGATTTCTTAATTATCAACAACTTGTCTCAAATTAGCAGACCCTATACAATCACCTTACCAAGTGATAATCTTATCTACGATTTCTTGTTGTTCCAAACTACTTCTTCGCAGGTAGATACGAGTAGTCTCAATGCTTTCGTGTCCCATGAGGTCTGCAAGCAATGCGATGTCGTTGAACTTCTCCAAGAAATTCTTGGCATAGCGATGGCGGAACGAGTGAGGGTAAACCACTTTCTCGTTTAAGCCATACTTCACGGCATAGTTCTTCAACTGCTGTGATATACCTCTTGTGGTGATACGCTCGCCAAAGCGATTGAGAAAGAGATAGCCACTTGTGCGGTTGAGAGTCTGCAGCCACTTTTCTGTTTCCGTGCGCAATGTCTTGGGGATATAGATACGCCGAATCTTGCCACCCTTGGTGTAGATGTCGTAGTAGCCCGCTTGCACATGCTCAATCTTGATTTGCACAAGCTCGCTCACTCTGGCACCTGTCGCAGCTAAGAAACGCACCACAAAGTACCACTCCAAGTTTTCTTCTTTCTTCAATTTGTTCTTCAAAAACGTGTAGTCGGCATTGCTGATGACATTCTCCAAGTACGAACGCTGCTGTACCTTGACCGATTTCAAGCGGAGTTTCGTCTTTCCTACAAATACAAGGTACTTGTTCATCGCCTGAATACGGAGATTCACCGTCTTTGGTTTGTAAGTCTCAATCAAGTAGGTCTTGTAAACCAACAAGTTTCTCTTGTTCAACTCTTTGTGTCGAGAGCCAAACTCCTTTACGGCATACAGATATGCCGAAATCGTGTTCTTAGCCATATTGTCTTGGCTTAGGAACTCTTCAAATTTGTCTAATTCCATTTCTATTCGTTTATTAGTGAAACATAAAGTTGTCCTAATAAAATAGACATGAGTTTGTTCCAAGAACAGGTACTATGAGAAGATTGGGAAAAAGATTGTCTGTATTGAAGATGAGATTCCTTTTGAAATACCAAACAGCTGGGTATGGGTACGACTAGGTGCAATTGTTGATTTTAGCAAAAGTCAAACAATATCTTCGAGTATGTTAGACATGGATTCTTGGATACTTGACTTGGAAGATATAGAGAAGGATAGTGGTAGGCTTTTACAAAAAAAACGAATGAAAGATCTTTTGTCAAAAAGCGACAAACACTTGTTTTACAAAGGAAATGTGTTATATAGTAAGCTGAGACCATATTTAAACAAAGTAATAGTTGCCGATGAAGACGGGGCATGCACAACTGAAATACTTGCATTTGACTTCGGACATATTTACAATAAATATGCACAAGCTTATCTGATGAGTCCTTTCTTTGTAGATTATGCAAATAGTGATTCCTATGGAATAAAGATGCCAAGATTAGGAAGTAAAAAAGGTAACAATGCGTTGTTTCCCATTCCTCCTTTGAGAGAACAACAACGCATTGTTGAAAAGATAGAGCAATTAATGCAGTTGCTCAAATAGTTTTTCTATTTGAGCAACAATGCGTTGCTGCTCTTTAAAAGGAGGAAGAGCAATAAGTAAGGGATATATTTTCTTCCCTGAGACAACGGGTTGTGCTGTGGCATTGCAACATTTACCTAAGTTCAATGCAGTAAGTAGATAAATTAAAAAATCTCTATTCAGCAATTTGCTATATTGAGTTATAAAAGCATTATCTGTTACCCAAGCCTGACATGGAGTTAAGTGAATACTACCACAATAATATCCGACTCTTCCAATGACGATAGTTTCCTCAAAAATATTTGCTTTTGAATGATAGCCAGTAATCCCATTACCACCATATACTGGTATTTTTCCATTAAGCATCTGTTTTGATGTAAGATTTTCTCCAGAAGCAATAGAAATCAAATTTCCAAGTCTGCACCAAGTCCAGTTATTAGGCAAATCAAATGGTAACTCTTCTGTTATATCCATACACTTTTTCCCTATCTTCTCATAGTACCTGTTATCGTCACCACGGAAGATAACAGAATCGTTGAGGGCAGACTTCTTTAGCTTGCCCTCTTTTACGAGTTTCTGCTTTTCTACCTTTATCTGTTCAAGCAGTTCTTGCGCTGTACCTTCTTCAGCTATTTGAGGCACAAGCTTTCCTTGAATTGCCTCTTGTAGAATAGACTTGGGTAATTGTTTAGCCAAATAATTATCCAGTTCTATTTTCTTTTCTAAAAGTTGATTTAATCTCTTTTTCAGATGTTCCATAATTATGCTGTTTTGAATATAGTGTGGGACATCTTCTCATAATAGGAATTGTCCTCACCACGGTAAATAATAGATGCGTTCTTATCACGCTTGATTTTCTTCTCCTTAATCAAGCGTTCTTTCTCCTGACGAATCTTTTCAAGTAATACGCTTGCAGGTTCATCATTAGGGTCTTGCGGTACAAGTTTGCCTTGTATCGCCCATTGTAATATGCTATTCTTTAATTGCTTTCCGTTCATTGTTTTTTACTTTGCGAATTTGCTAACCGTGGTTAGCAAATTCATAAATTATTCAAACTCATTATCATAGTCTTCACCTCAGACACCTAATTCACCCCTGCTCATCGCATTGGCAATGTCAATCTTCAATTCCTCATCGTAATCCTCACCATCCATAAAGCATGTCATTATGCGGAGAAGTAAGTCTTGGTCAATGTTGGATGCAGCAACATGATAGACGATGGACTCCATTTGCCGCATAAAAATTGTAGCTTGCCAGAAGTACGAATTCTTGTACAGGAAGTATGCTCCGAGCGTCAAGGCAATACGTTTGTTACCGTCATTGAAATAATGACCAGAGCAGAACTTGTATACCAGAGAGCAGAGTTTATCTGAGAAATTCGGATAATACATATCGTTCTGCACAAACTCAAGAGCAGCTCGTATTCCACCTTCATCTCTGACCCCATCAAAGCCACCATCGCTTGCGTCTATCATCTTAGCATAAACGCTTAGGGCCTCTTCGTAACTGATGTATTTTACTTCCTCATTCATTATCTGCCTGCTTTAATCTTTTCAAGACATCCTTGTTTTCTGCAAGGATATTGTCGAAATCAATCGACTTATCCCCGATAAAACGTTCATATTCTTCTGGCGTTACCGCTCTGAGGTATTCGGCTATATTGCCATGATAAGCATCACGGAAGCTGAAATCACGAGAAGCCATCTTGGTACGGGCATCATTGAGATAAGGCTTTTGCATCGGATGCTCTGCCAAGTCGTCAACAATTTGTTTAACTTCGTCCATTGATAACAATCTGCCTCCATTTTCCTTGTATTGGTTCTGTATAACAGCACCAACACCATTCTCAAATGAAGATATGACAAGCAACACTTCGGCATAGAGGGTATGGCGCACATTATCCTTGGAGTCAAGAGAAAGAACCCTTCTGTATTCTTTGGCATTTTCCTTGAACACAGCTTCGTATATCCAATCCGTTACTTGTGCATACTTGTAGGTTTTGTGTCCACCCACACATTGGCTCATTGCAGAGGTTAGGTTCTTCCGATAGTTCTCTTCAGTGATAGCTGCTGGAATATAGTTCACATCACGGCGATTGATATATTTTGTTCCGCCACCTGTTTTCTCATTTATCGTAGCTATTACAAGATCCAAGATGGCACTACGCAAAGCCTTCGCTTTTTCACTCTCCGTAAGTAACATACCAATATTTAGGAACGAACGGAAGTTGAACAAACCGAGTTGTGTGGTTTTGCTCCCGACATTGATGACGGGAGCAAATTGTAACTTTAACTCTTTCAGTCGTTTACCTTTACATAAAACATATCCATTGCCAGATAATTCAGAACCAAAATTCTCAAGATATCTTTCAATTGTTCTTTCTTCAACTTCATAGAAATCGGCCACCATTTTTTTCGTAAAACGGTATTCTCCATCGAACATCATACCAGTAATGTCCAATGTCTTTTGTATCTTTTCTATTGCAAAACGGTTGTTCAGTACGTTTTGTCGTTCTATATTTGATATTGTCAAATCTTTCATCGTTATAGTCTATTTTGAATTTGTGAGACAGCGTCTCACATTTTACAATTCATCTACCTTCACATCAATCCCCAATATACGCTGTATCTCTGCCAAAGTCTTGTCTATCTCGTGATCAAGAGCCTTGCGCTTCTTGAAATAGTCAGCAAGCAATTCGGCTGGCGGCAAAATCTCCTCATCCTCTTTCGGGAACTTGCACAAGTCGAAGTTGCAATCAGAATCTATCAACTCTTGCACAGGATAGCAGCGTGATTTCTCGTCTCCATCGGCAATGATGATTTCCTTGCGGTCGTTCCACCACTCACGGATTGGGTTGCAATGTTCCGACTTCATGGATTTCGTCTTGGAGAAATGCTTGTACCCCTCCGGCATATCGAGGCGATAGAACCACGTTTCCTTTGTAGAATAGCCCTCTGGAGCACCCTCCGCACAGGTATTGTCGAAGAACAGAATGTTCGTGGCAATCGGAGTGTAAGGTGCAAAGATGCTGCCTGGCAAACGGATGATGGTGTGCAAGTTGAAATCTCTGAGCAACTTGGTCTTGATGGCTATCTTTGTGTTGTCTGCTCCAAAAAGGAAACCGTCTGGGACAATGACTGCTGCACGGCCATTCTTCTTCAAGCGATACATGATGAGCACCATGAAGAGGTCGGCAGTCTCGCTACTACGCATGTCGGAAGGGAAGTGTGACTTGACATCCGACTTCTCGTTTCCACCGTATGGTGGGTTCATCAACACCACATCAAACTTGTCTTCGTCTGTATAGTTGAGTACATCCTTTGTAAGCGAGTTGTCGTGATACACCAATGGTGTGTCTATGCCATGAAGCAACAGGTTTGTCACGCATAGCATATACGGGAATTGTTTCTTTTCAATGCCAAACACAGACTGGTTGTACTCTTTGCGGTCTTCAGCAGTCTTTACCTTCTTGTCCAATTCACCCAACCAGCTGGTGATAAAGCCGCCCGTACCACAGGCGAAGTCAGCCATTTTTTCACCAATCTGCGGATTGACTATCTCTGCCATAAACTCGGTCAAGGCTCTTGGAGTGTAGAACTCACCAGACGAGCCAGCCGACTGCATCTCTTTAAGTATAGTCTCGTATATCTCGCCGAAAGCATGACTCTCTTCATAGTCGCCAAGGTTCAAACCGTCAATCACATTCAGCACCTGACGAAGTTGAACGCCGTCTTTCATATATTGGTTGGCATCCTCAAATGTGGTCTTTACAATCGCTTGACGGATAGGAGTATCTGGTGTGACCTCAATGTTTTTGAGTTCAACAAACAAAGTATTGTTGACAAACGAAAGCAGCTCGTCACCAGTCAAGGCATTGCCGCTTCCATCATCATGCGCCCAGTTGCGCCAACGGCATCCTTCTGGGATGATAGACTTGTAATCATCATCGTCCAACTCCCAGTCATTTTCTTTCTCGTCATAGACTTTCAAAAACAGCATCCATGCCATTTGTTCTATGCGTTGCGCATCGCCGTTGATACCAGCATCATTGCGCATTATATTGCGTACTCGTTTTACGAAATTAGATAAACTCATATTTTATGCTATATTATATATGTGTTGTTCCAACTCCTTCACGGCATCAAGATAACCTTGCTTGCCCCCAAAGAACTTCACGATGTTTGACTTTGAACCCAATTTGCGGAATGGGTCGTTTTCAAGCACGGTAAGACTTTCCAGTTCAGACACGCCATCCCTCGTGTACTTATCCAGCAAGGCTTCAAGCACAAGCCGTGCCTGTTCGCCATACTTGCTGAATACATCACGCTTCTTCACCTGCTCGGCACGTTCATGTCGTGTGAGCGTTTTCTTTCCATAGGCTATATGACAGATGAAATCGAAATCGTCCACATCATCCATGTCTTGGTCGTGCTTCAATGCAGCAAGGTCGATGCCGCTGTCTTTGAGCATTTCTGCTATGTCAGATTTCTTCTTGGTTTCTTGCCACTTGGAAGTGAACGTATCAATCGTGGCGTATGTGTCGATAATACTTTTCTTTGTGTAGTCAGTAATGCTTTCCGTGCGAAGCAACTTGCCGTTTGTGTCATAGACAGAAACTACCTTGTTTATGACCATCACTTGACAACCATCCTTGGCAACCATCGGCTTCGGTCGTGGCCCTGGCTTTGGTTTTGGTTCTGATACTCCATTAGGCTCGTCGTCTTCTGGAAGCACATACGGTTTCGGCCCTGTCTGTTTGGGTGGATAATTAGGGTCTATCTCGATCGGTCCGTCCCAATCTGGGTCGGCAAACAATCGTGTTACGTTGCGGAAGTCCATTACGGTGAAATATGTCTTTCCTTCTTTCTCACGAAGACGAGTGCCACGACCAATAATCTGCTTGAACTCCGTCATAGAGCCGATTTGTTGGTCAAGCACAATCAGTTTTGTCATCTTGCAATCAACACCCGTAGAAAGCAACTTGCTTATTGTGGCAATAACAGGATACTTTTCGGAAACGGAAATGAAATAATCCAATTTCCCCTTTCCGTATTCGTCACTACCTGTTATACGAACCACATAATCAGGATGCTTCTTGCACATGTCAGCATTGGCATTGGTCAATGCGACACGCATACGTTCCGCATGAGTTTCATCAGCACAGAACACGATGGTCTTAGCCATGCGATCTGTACTTTTCAGATAGTTGGTTATTTCCTGTGCAACTTCCCTAATGCGATCTTCTATGATAATGTTGTAATCGTAGTCACTATTATTATAGATACGGTCTTCTATCTCGTTGCCGTATATATCCTTTTGCCCCTTTGTCGGTCGCCACTCGTCTCCGATGTTGGTTGTAATCCTTAATTCCGCAACTCTTTAGTTTAATATTATTTATAATATCCTGAGCA